>ENA-UOOK01001092-UOOK01001092.1-fermentation-metagenome-genome-assembly--contig:-NODE-1092-length-36199-cov-28.877905_pt1 | contig 36199 bp, 38 predicted proteins | sample MGYA00245777_ERZ724023 | MGnify/ENA primary metagenome ERZ724023 (study PRJEB28704, sample SAMN03018312) | fermentation metagenome | biome: anthropogenic terrestrial biome; feature: soil...
AGCATGCATAGTGTCAGTATCGCGTAGAAATTATAGGGTATGCACTTCAGAAAAAGTGCAAAACCATCCACCTCCACCTCGGGAGGCACATAAGATGCAACGGCCGCCGCCCAGGATGATATCGACTCCCCGGCGTGCGGACACCTCGGCATCGTTCGGTAATTCCGGAAAATGTTGTTCGAAATTGGCATAATGCGCATCGGCAAATTCATGCAGCGCGGTTTCCAGGCTCTCCAGAGCCAGGCCGGCCTTATCCAGCATCGGAATTTCCAATGTCATCTGGAATCTGACCTCCGTTCCCGGGATCAGACATTCCCGGAAAATCGGCAGGGGATTGACGCTCCCGTCCGGCTTGCGGTCATATTTGCCGGTCAGGGTCAAATCGTCGAAGCTCAGGGAAGCGCTGTCACTGATACGGACAGCCCGCATAAAATCATTGATGGGATCGAATATTGTTCTACCGTCACGGGGATTCTGGATGCCCAGCCGGTAAAAGATTTTTCGTTCCAGTCTGCCGCTCTCCTTATCCAGATAGTATCGGGCTTGCCGGGGAACTTCCGCAGCTTCAATATCTCTTTTCTCCCGCTCCCAATTGCCTTTCTTCAGCAGCCAGGCGGCCAGAGCGGTACGAATGGCCCCTTTGAGGCTGGAGCCCGGGATATAGGGATAACCGTCGCACTCCTTGTTAAAGGTCAATACTTCTCGGAAATTAGCGGCCCGGACAGCTTCGCCGGCATCTATGCTATAACTGACAAAGGCGGAATAATCTTTTTCCCGGACCTGGTTTTCGCTCAAAAACGCCCTAAAGTCGCGCTGGCGCGGTTCAAGCAGAAATTGTTCGTATTGGGGCAGCAACGCCCGGCTTTTCAAGAAATCCAGCAGACGGGGAAAATCAGGGAAATGAATTCGTCCCTGACGTCCGTCAAAGATATATTCCTTTTTGTTCAAACTTTTGCCGGACCCGATGAAAACCGGCGCCAGAGTTCGCAAAATAAGGGGCCGGGTCAGCAGATGGCCGCATCTCATAGGTTCACCCCCGCAAAAAGAGATTTCCCGCAGCGCCATACCGGATGAGCACCATGAGCGGACAGGTCATACATGCCTCCCCGAAACCGTTGAGCCAGGCAGGAGCCGGGCCCCAGCATATAAAGGCTGCGTTTTTTCAACTGCCCGGTCGCATAGGTGGCGGAACGAACGAAGCCGCCCCGCCGGACCAGGGTATACCATCCGTTTCCCAATACCTGTTCCAACTCGTCGTCCTCCGGCAGGGCAGTCCCCAGCAGCATCTGATACGCGGCCTGGCGATCGTCCAGCAATTGCTTCAATTCCTTCGGCGCCGGGCAGGACCGCGCCTCAAATTTTCCCCAGCCGGAAGACTGCTTGCCTCCGATACCGGACAGGCCCAGCCTGTTCAAAAGGCTTGTAAAAATATCCAACGCCTCCTCCCGCTCATAGCGCACGATGACATAAAGTCCGCAGCCGGAAGCGAATTTCCAGGCAGTTACGTGATAAGGCAGCGGAGGGCTGTCGCCCTTGACCGCCACCCGGGTGACGGTGGTCAATTGGCCGAAGATATATCGCAGCTTTTCAAGAGCAACTCCGCAAGGACCGGTTTGGCGAATTTCTTTCAAGATTCTTTCGAAGGTATACCGCAGTTTTTCTAGATCGCTTCCGCCCCGCCGCAAGCCTTGCAGGTATTCGTTAAAAGCGGACAGAGGTATGTATTCCAACGCCTTCAGAAGCTTTTTGAGGCCCGCCTCCCCCTCCCGCTTTTTGTTTCCCGTAAATAAAACCGGTTTGGGCAGAAATAGCTCCGGACCGGCAAAGGGCAGAGCGTCGGATATGGTCAGGATCCCATCGGCAAAATAATCGACCAGTTCGGTTATACTGCCGTTGCGGGCAGCTTCGCAACAAAGCGCGGCCAAAAGCGTATCCGCGTGAATTCCCATTTGGCCGTCATCCAGCGACGCTCCTCCCCCATCCCTGCCGATATGCAGCGCAGTGGAAAATTCAAGCCTGTACAGTAAGTAATCCATAGCCCTCCACTTCCTTCAATATTGTCAGGAATAAATTTATATCTTCGGGGCATTCCCCCTCTTTTACCTCCAGAGCAAAGTCGGAAAACGCGACTTTGCCGTAACCGCGCGAGCCGTGCCCGCCAAGGTAGTCCATCGACACCAGCTTCAATGCCCGGGCGATATTATCAAAATCCGTTTTGATATGATCAGGCTCTTGCAAATCATAAACCATATTAACGGCAAATTGGGCGCCTCTCACCACCCGTTCAATCTGCCGGGGAGTAGCAACCGCAGCCAAGCGCGAGATGGTGTTCTCGAATTTAACCTCGGTCATCCCGCCGCGCTTTTTGAGGATTTCGGCGTTTACCAGAAAGGCGTCGGCAAACTGCAGTCGGGCGGGCCGGGGATTTTCCTGCCGGCGCTGATTTCCCGCCGAGCCAAACAAGCGCTGCAATACTTCCGGATCGTCGGCACATTCCTGGGTCAGATAATGATTTTTAATGGCTTTGGCCAGCAGGCTACGCATTTTACCCTTGAGGCTGGAACCCGGCAGCATGGGTTCAGCGGTCAGGCTGTCGCGGATAACCGGACTGTCCACCGCTCCGATGGCCGAAAAAGCCGATGAGCCGCCGATGTGCATGCCGGTCAGCAGAGTCAGCTTGCATTTGATCAGTATCTTGCCATACATCTCCTTTTCCCTCCGTTTAATCGCGACCGCCATGGAAACGGTGGTAGGCCACGAGCGCTTCCATGTAACGGGCGAAGTCGATAAAATTCTGGCGGCTGGCGCCGATCCCGTTCAGGAGTTCCAGCAAACCGGCCTTCTCCGCAAACGGCTTAACAATTTTCGGTTCGCGTCCGCATTCATATACCAGCCGCACTTTGAGGTATTCAATACGGCTTTGGATTTCCGGGCTCAAGCTTTCACCGGGTTCGGCAAGAACATCATTGTAGATTTCACTCACTTGGGCCAGGATATTTCTGATCTTACTGGTGGTGAAGTCCCCGAATTTAAATTCTCTGGAATTTTTAAGTTCCAGAATAACCTGCTCGGCCCGGGCGGTATAGTCCTTCTCCAGCTGGAATTCCTTTGCGGCCGGCGCAGGCTTCTGCTGCTCCTTTCCCCCTCCTTTGTAACCCGCTTTTCTGAAAGCGTCCTCCATACTCATAGCTGCTTCACTCCTTTTCCTCGCGACGGTTATGGTAAACGTATAAAAGTATAGCCGTAACCAGCTGCCTGCGGTCCTCCGGCCTTAGACACCAATCATATACTTGCCGGGCGAATTCGGCGTAGCTGTGTTTCAGTTTCTCAGCCGCACCCTTGGGAGGCTCCCGTCGAGCCAGAAGATAGGCCAAACGAGCGATATTGATGGTATGGTTTTCGGCCTGCCGCAGCAAGTCAATGATATTATATAAAAAGCCGCTGCCGTAATCCCCGTCCACGGCCAACAGACGGTCAATAAGCGCATATTTTTCCCCCAGCACCTGTTTTTCGAAGCTGTCCCAGTCATAGGTATGCCGGGCCTTCAGCTTTCCATCCGCCATTTCCAAACCGAAAAACGAAATCGCGTCTTTGACCCCGCCCGGATGCTCGTACTTTTTAGCTGCATCTTCGAGAGCAAAAGTCTCCCCCGCCATTCGGGCAATGGGATAGTTGGGTTCGAAAATTGCCAGTCCGGCCGACATGGTCAGGGTATGAGCGCTATAGCGGTCAAAGGCCCGCCGGATATCCAGAGCCGCCGCCAGCACCTCTTCCCAGGCGCCCACCAGAAACAAATCGTCGCCGCCGGCGTACACCACCACGATATTACGCTTCCCGCCCGGGGCCAGCAAGCCGGCCTCGCCGTTTTCCAGCAGATCATTGAGATAATATTTGAAAAATATGGACAGACTGCGGGACAGGGTCGCGGTACGGGACAAGGTAAGGTAGCGGTAACGGTCTTTATACTCCCCTTCCCGTATGAACCCGCTTACAAAAGCGGCGCCCATATTGTCAACGTCAGCTCGCAGCACCCCAATCCTTTTAATTCCTTGCCCGCTTTTCGCCAGTTCGGTAAAGGTTTTCAAGTCCCCTTCGCTGTTCCTGGCCGCATAGTCGCCCATCCACAGCCTGGTGGCCAGGTTCAAACCGGTGCGGTAGGTGTTTTTGCTGTAGACGCGGACCACCTGCTCCGCCTGGTTTTGCAGAAGTTTCTTGACCGTTTTTTCCGGCAGGGCATAGAAATACTGCAGTTCGCCCCGGCTGTCAAAAAGCGGCAGCGAGACGCCCTGCAACTTGTCCCGGGCGACCAGAAATAAAGTATCTTCCTTGATCAGCATGGAGGAGATATCGGCAAAGGCGGCACAGTACCGGCAAAATACTTCTTCCTCTCTCTCCTCCAACTGGCCGGAGGCGCCGCACACTCTGCATTCACGCCCCTCCCGGTCCGGGTCGTTTTTGTTTAATTGCCGGATTTCCGCTGCCGAATAGCGCCGCAATTTGCGTTCCGTAATTTGGGAGGCCAGACTGCGGAAAATGTTGCTGTAGTCCTCCGGGTCCTCGGTCTTGCTCATCAGTTCGTTGCCGCAGCACTCTTGCAGGCCATGACCTATAAAAAGGCGGGCGTCGAAAGTCTCCAGCAGGCTGCGGTTAGCGTTTTCGACTGTTAACGCGGCTTTGCTCCTAACACCATCGGTATTAGGCAGTAAAATATAGGCGTGCCCGCCGCCGGCATAAAGAAGATTGCAACGGTAAAGCCCGCATTCGGCAAGGATTTCATCGACCAGATGTTCCAGCAGCAGTTCCAAGTAAAATGAACGTGAGCGCAGCCCCTTCAAGGCGCCCTTGGAAGAGATGGTATAGATGAACTGCTGAATACCGGAGATATCGCAGGAAAACAGGCAAAAAGCCTTTTCTCCATAAAAACTGTGCCGGTCCCGGAAAAGTTCCCGCTGATAATCATCCCGACCCCGGCTACTCAAATAGAGAACTATACAGGCCGCCAGAGCGGCGGTCAGTTTGGAATGGTCAAACAGGGAAATATCAGCAACTTCTCCCAGGTAAGTAGATGAAGGAACATAGGAAAGGTAGGCTTCGCCAAGCTCCAACAAGGAATTGACATAACTGGCCTGAAAGTTGATGCCGCGCAGTCCCTCGCTCAGGCCGAAAATAATCTCATTATAAGCGGAAGCAGGATTATATGAGTTTAAATCCTGTGGATAATTTATCTTCGCATTGATTGCAGAAACCCGATAGGCTGCTTTTCCATCGGCATTATTCAACAGGTTGTAGATGGATTCCTGCGGCCTTTTTTTATCAAAGCCTTTAGCGCCTTCGCCCTCAATCTCACGCCGGTCAAGTCCGGAAGCGATATTGTCGGCCAGATAAACCGCATAAGCCGGGTGCTTTGATTCCAGACCTGCTCCGGCCAGATCCTGGTGATGATGATAGCGAATACAGTCAAGAATCACGCTGTCATCCGTATATTTATTGATCCAGTCCCGACCTGAAATGCTGTGGGCACGACCGTCAGCCTGGTCCCCCCGATGCAATACCTTGCCAATATCATGCAAAATTCCGGCAATAGTAACCTGCGTTACCTTATTATGCAAATTCTCATCCCCCGACTTGAATATTCTTAACAGAAATACATCTTGTCGGCGCCGCTCTAAAGTTGTTTATAACATTAAAAGGCGCTACCTGAGATACAAAATCAGCGATGAATAATATCCGCACCAAATGATCGCATGCCGTCATAAAACTGGCCTGTTTTCCTATTACTGTTTTGAAATTATAGGGATTTATATTGGATTCGACGATTGCCGAGGCATTTCCTGCCTATGATATCTATAAATTAGCTATTTTTCTACATATAAGTACGCAAATGTACATTAATAGTGACCTACTGAAATGTTCATAAGCAGGAATTAGGATACTGAAGCCAATAGAGACATGGAATCCTCTGAAATATTCAAACTCAATTTAGCGGCAGAAAATAACGATAAGGGGCTTGGGTCATAAAACCGAAGCCCCTTATCGTTTACTGCCGGCCTCCGCTAAAAGATTGTGCAGATTCTCAGACTCTAAGGTTAGTCAAGCCTCTCCCGCTTAATACCATCTGAATTACCTCATCAGTCATTTAATAAAATAGTGAACGCTTCACCCACCTGCTTATAATCATTGCTCATTTTGCCGCTTTTTTCGGGCAGTTGGGCCGCATAAGGCGTCAGGGTAAGGGAAGTTATTTTATCCGATAAATCTCCCTGGATATTTTCGTATTTAAATACTAAATCTTCACCGGATACACTGGTTAAGAAGAATACAACTTCATTGCCTGAATTATCGTGCCCCCTTAAATCAACTGTATAACTGAATTTTGATTTACCTTTTATTTTGCCGAATATCTTTTGATTTACCGGGTTGCATCTAAATTCCTCCAGCATATAGCTTTGATTATCTATACTGAACGAATAATCCAGGGGAAATACTTGAGTATTCGCCATTAGTTCTTTACCATTAGCCGTAAATTCAAATTCCCATTTCCCTTTCATACTTTTTTCCGAACCATCGGCATAATAATTTAAATCGCTCAGTACGATTTTCATATCTATATCGTCACTTAGCTCAATTCCCTTAGCGTCGACCGCACTGGTAAGATAAAATACGGTGTCAGAATTATCAATTGCTCCGGAACTGCCGGTTGCGCCGTAATTAGTCAGCTTGCGGCCGTTGATAAAAATCTGATCGTTAAATCTAAATCCGTCTACCGGTTTATTCATATTGACAAGTATGGAAAAGATTATTTCATCTTTATCCATGATAACATCGCTTAATTTCACTTCTACTCCATTGTCCTCGACGGTTTGGTTCACTACCTTGGCATAGGGGGCAATGTCCCTTTCAATTCCCATGGTTTTCCCAATTGAATAAGAAATCTCTGCAATCTTTGATTCTGCGGCGGCATAGACATTTGCCCCCAGGTTGGTTTGGCTGAAAAAGCCTAAAGTTAAAACGGCCATGGCCGCAATGGCGCCAATTTTTTTAAAGTTAATTCTTCTCCTGCCCGACTTTCTAAACCTACTTTTTAAGCTCTGTTTTTCCATATCATTTAAATCCTCGGGTTCATAGTCTTCCAGGTTAATATTCATATGATTTAAAAGTTCGTAAATATTTTTAGATTCTTTCATTATGCGGACCTCCTTTTATACCGACGGCTTCCCGTATTTTCTTTTTGCCTCTGGAAATCCTGTTATATAGGACAGGTTTGGTCAGTCCCATAGTGCTGGATATTTCGTCCATACTTTGTTCTTCCAGGTATAGTTTTATAAAGATTTCCCGGTCTTCCGGCGCTAAACGGCAGAGCATCTTTTCGGTTTCGCTGCTTACTTCCCGGTTCAGGATTTCCCGGATGGCCTCATCATCTGCGGGGATAACTGTGTTTTCAATGGGTTCATTTTCTAAGTCCCTTAAATATTTTCTGGCATAATTTATGGATTTGTATTTGGCTATCCCTCCTACCCAATTTTTAAAGCTGGATTTTTCCGGGTCATAGTAGCCAATATTTTCCCAGATAGCCCATAAACAATCATTCACACATTCCTCATAATAATTGGGAAGGTAAACCAGATGCTTTTTGATGACTGTTTTGAGAATCCAGGCGTAATGGTCGATAACATATTCAAGAGCCTTCTCGTTCCTCTTTTTCAATTGTTCAATAAAATTTCCTTCGGTTATTTCCAATGGCACCACCTTCATTGACCTTTATTCTCTACATGTAGATTTTATAATAATTGCCTTACACTTAATACTTCGCTTGGGGATAGTGAAATCTATCCCAACTGTTAATGCCGGATTATATAATCCGGCATTAACAGTTGGTTCCCGGACATGGATTTGAACCTTGCATTTACGGATATTCCCTGTTATAAAGTAGAGATCATAGAAATATTGGGGGAGTGGGGTGGTTTCTTTAACCTGAACAAGCTGTAACTCATACGCATTAAACTTAGCATGTAAAGATCAATATGAAGTATAGGGAAAATAATCCGGGACAGGAATAATAACCGGTTTGCCCCCCGGGATAACGCCACCCGGGCGGAAGCAGCGGTTATGCTGCTGAAGATGGGTGCGGCCCTGAATCTTATTAGTCAGACCCGGAGTATGGAGGCAGACTGCCGGCTCCATACATCAGCATCTGCTGGGTGATGGCTTTAAATACCGGGGCGGCGTTTTCAGCCCCGGATTTGCCTCCTTCAGCCAGGACCACGATGGCCCAGCGAGGATTCTCCGCGGGGAAATAGCCGGCAAACCAGGTATTGAGTATCTCCTCCCCATTGGGCCTATAGTTGCCGGTCTGGCTGGTGGCAGTCTTGCCTGCTACCTTTATCTCAGACAGGGCGGCATTTCTACCGGTTCCTGCGGTTACTACTTTTTCCATGAGTTGCTGTACGGTGCGGGCGGTTTCCGGGCTGAGAACCTGTTCTTTATCGGGCCGGGTCAGCATTTGTCTGTTTCCTTCCCGGTCAACGGTAAACCGCACCAGTACCGGCGAGGCATAACGGCCGTCATCGGCTATGGTAGCTACCATATTGCATATTTGCAAAGGGGTGAGCATCACCCCCTTTTGACCCAGGCTGGCATTGCCGACAGCCGGATCGGCATTCTCAATCGTAATATGAGAACCGGCCTTGTATTCACCATAACCCAGAAGTCTTTCATCGGTCAAATGCAGGCGGTCGGCAAATCGCAGCAAACCTTCACGGTGCAGCCTGAGTCCGGTGGCAATAAAGCTGGGGTTGCAGGATAAGGCGAAAGCTTCGGCAAAGCTAATGTCACCGTGTCCCTCTTCCCTCAGGCAGGGTATGGACACTTGATCGTTGAATACGTATTCTCCCTGACAGTTGAAGCGTTCCTCCAGGGTGACCAGTTTTTCCTCCAAGGCTGCCGCTGCCACCAGTATCTTAAAAATTGAGCCGGGAGGATAGGCCATCAGGGCTCGATTGTTGAGGCTGCCGGTTTCATCGTCTTCCACGATTTTTTCAACTTCATAAGGATTAAAAGCGGGACGGCTGGCCATGGCCAGGACTTCCTTGCTGTTTACATCCATCACTACCGCGGCTCCGCTTTTTATCCGCTCATCCAGAGCCTGTTCCACTGCTTCCTGTATCCTTTTATCTATGGTCAAAACTACGGTGCCCTGATATTGTTCCTGCTGGTTGCGCAGTTTAAACATTAAGCCCTGGATAGCTATCCCCCGGGCATCCAGGATTGACGTCAATGCCTGGGAACCGGTATTGGCGCCGAGAATATTATCATAGCACTTCTCCAACCCGGTTATTCCTTTATTGTCTGCTCCTCCACTGCTATAACCCAGCAGATGAGACATAAAACCATGCTCCGGGTAGCGCTTTATCACCGGAGCCACCACTACCCCGGTGAGCTGGGAAGAATTTATACGAGCAGTCTGCTCCGGGGTAAGGTTGGAGGCGATACGGACAAAAGGCTTTCCGGATTTTACCGCTTGTTTTAATTCGCTATATAACTGCTGGCTGGTCTTGCCGCCGCTGACCTCGGATAATAGTCGGGCGGCCTGAATGAGGTTCTGCTCTTCTGATTTAACTGCCGGCTGTCCTGATGTACTGCTGTCCGGGAGACGATTTCGGCTCATTTCCTGGGGCAGGCAATAGACGGCAGTTTCGGTCCGGGTACCGGTTATAGGCAAGAGATTGCGATCCAGTATATCCCCCCGGCTGTATTCTTTCAGTTCCACCTGCCGGCTGCGCATTACTACCGCCTGACGGGCAATATCCTGTCCTTTTATAATCTGGTAATATCCCAGTTTAGCCAGCAAACCGGCGGCGGCTAAGAGAAAAAAAATCATTAATATAAAAACCCGTTTATGCGCCATTAAAAAAAACCCCTTTGCCTAAGCCCTGTTATTATCTTGGACTCTGCCGGGGTCAGTTATACCATATTCTCATATAAACCCGGGGACAGTACCCCGCACTTATTCCAGCAATAAAGGGAAAGGTAAATTCCCGATGATTTCTTCCAGTTCCGGACAGGTGTCTTCGGTTCCGCGGATGATGACCAGACCTTGCCCACGGTCGAGGGTAGAAACAATACCCAGATGGTTATAAGCTTCTATTATGCGGGTAAGCAGGTCAATGTTTTCCGGCGCAACCTGGGCTCTGATGGCTGACGGCATTATATTTTTTCTCCTTTCGGGGCACAAGAGAACCGTCCCCCCATGTGCGCCGCCTGTGCCCGCCTGAGGATGGTATAGGCGCTTAAGGGTGTGGGGTAAGGTATATAAACAGTTTGACGGGCGTGACGGGCACGGTCAATCCGGTTGAATTCTTCGTCATATAGTTCTTCAAGCTGCAGCGGGAGGGTCTTCCCCCCCGGCACCATCAGCTGCAGCGGGTCGCCGGGGCCAAAGTTGGCTCTCTGTTCGATCCGCAGCATGTTTCTACTCTTATGGTAACCATGGACGATGCCGCAGAATTCTGCTCGGGTCTGCTTTTCCTGCTTATCGCTATCCTGCAGGAAAGGAGATTCTCCGGCAATGAATCCGTTGGTAAAGGGACGGGTGGCAGTTTGGGCCAGTTCCTCTATCCAATTTTCCAACTCTTCCGATGAAAATTCTTGTCTATCACTCATATAACGGTCAATCGCCCGGCGGTAGACTGAAGCTGCACTGGCCACATAGAGCGGGCTCTTCATCCGCCCTTCTACCTTGAAGGAATCAATCCCGGCTTCTATGAGCTGGGGCAAATACTCCAGCAAGCAGAGGTCACGGGAGTTTAAGATATAGCTTCCATGCCCATCTTCCTCCAGCGGGAAGTATTGCCCGGGACGTTTTTCTTCCAGCAGGGCATAGCGGTAGCGGCAAGGATGAGCACAGGCACCGGAGTTGGCGCTCCTGCCGGTCATAAAATGGGAGAGCAGGCAACGACCGGAGTAGGAAACGCACATAGCCCCATGAATAAACATCTCAATTTCCACCGCGACCCGCCGTTTGATTTCCTGAATCTCCTCCAGACTCAGTTCACGGGCCAGCACAATGCGGCTGACTCCCAGGCCGCAGTAAAAAGCGGCGGCTTCATAGTTGGTCACACTGGCCTGGGTGCTCAGGGTAAGCGGAAGCGAAGGCGCATAGCGCCGGGCCAGGTTTATAACCCCCGGGTCAGACACAATAAGCCCGCTTACCTTCATTTCCTCCAGTTTCTCCAGATAGGCAGGCAGTTCTTTCAGATCCCGGTTGTGGGCCAGGATGTTTACGGTTACATAAACTTTTTTGTTATATTGGCGGGCAAAGGTTAGTCCCACCCCTATTTCTTCCAGGGTAAAATTATCAGCCGCAGCCCGCAGGCTGAATTCTTTGCCTCCCAGGTAAACGGCATCAGCTCCGAATAGTATAGCGGTTTTCAGTTTTTCCAGATTGCCTGCTGGCATAAGCAGTTCCGGCAGTTTCATCCCATTCCTCCCGGGCTCCGGAAATAAAAATTTTCCGGCGGCGTAGTTTTATACTGTTATTACAATTTTAAGCAGAAGGATCTTAGCATTCTTGCGGGCTGCTATTTTATGTATCGGGCCATGGCCTGGAGATGTTCCTCATAGGTGCGGGAGAAGTAATGGCTGCCGTCCCCCTTGGAAACATAGAAATAGTATGAATGTTCTTCCGGGTTAAGGGCTGCTGCTATGGAGGCTTTGCCCGGACTGGCAATGGGACCGGGAGGCAGACCCGGATTACGATAGGTATTATAGGGGGAATCTATCTCCAGATCGGCGTTAGTCAGCTCGGCTTTCTTCTGGTCAAGACAGTACAGTACGGTGGGGCAAAGCTGCAGGTACATTCCGTCCCGCAGCCGGTTTTTAATGACTCCGGATATGGTAGCGCGTTCATCATCGTGCATAGCCTCTTCTTCAATTAATGAAGCCACTATTATAGTGTCATAAACCTTCATGTTTTCGGTCTGGGCCTGATCGGCAAATTCCCGGTCCCAGATGGCGGCAAAGTTTTTCAGCATCATATCCACGATTTCCCGGCTGCTGGTATTTTCTTCAATATAATATGTATCCGGAAACAGGAAACCCTCCAGTCGATATTCATTACCAGCCGGTACAGCTTTTAAAAACTCATAGGGATAGTCTGCTTTTATCGCCTCCTGCCACGACTCTTCCGTGCACACCCCTTTTTCCATCAGCATAGCGCCAATTTCTTTTACGGTATATCCTTCAGGTACCGTTACCTTGGTTTTGACTACCTGCCCGTCAGCAATACTGTGCGCTATCTGGGCCAGGCTCAGGCTGCGGTTAAAAGAGTAATGTCCCGGTTTCAACTGTACATCCAGTTTTTCTTTACTACAGTAGGACAGAAAGGCCCTCTGGCTGCGAATAAGTTGCTGCTCTTCCAGAATCGCAGCCACCTGGCGGGCGCTGGATTCCGCAGGTATAAAAACATCTACCGGGGTTTTATTGCCGGCATCTACCGGCAAGTATTGCGAGCTCGCGAATCTGGTGCCGCAGAACCCGCCCAGAGCCAGTAAAACAATAAATATAATCAGCAAACGGCCTCTGTTTTTGCGGGGCGGATTAATTTTTATTTCCATCATATCCTCTTCACCTATTAAGTAATTAGACGCAGATTAGCGCAGAGTTATTGTGTTCTGCGCCTATTTCTTCAAACACCACTTCATGATCTGCAGGACCGCAGCCAAATATGAAAATAGCAGGCAGAAGCCTTGGAGTTTGGATGCCTAAATATTCTGTCTCCAGTAATCTATAAGGCATCCCTTACTTCAGCCTCACTGCCGGTCTCTGCGCTTTCACCTTGGTTTTCTTCCGGGATTGCCGGAGGAGAAGCCTCCGTTTCCGGCATCTCCCCGCCGGGCGGCAAATCCTCTGTGACCGGTCCTACATAAACCAGACGACTTAAGGGGCGATAGCTGTCCCGGGCCAGTTGTTCCTGCCGGACGACACTGCCGTCATTGCCGAAAAAGGTGCGAAATGATCTTACCACATAACCCGGACTGCCGTTCTGCTCCACTTTTTCAGTACCAGGCGCCATATCCTCTTTAGTTTCCCTGATTTCCTTAAAATCTATAACCTGGTCCACTATATGGCTGACCTGAATCTTTTGCTTGTATTTCATTTTGCCATATATCGTCATGATTACTTTACCGTTGCCGGCCTGAGCCCATATGTAAATGGGGTCGCCCAGGTTGTTCCGGAAGCAAAAATCCTGGCTGCCGTAGGCTACGGTTGCATCCTGGCCCAACGGTACATAAGCGACTGCCAGATTATGGTTGTGCCGCTCGGTAATCTTTAACCCCGCCAGCAAGCAGGCATTATAAAGGGTGGAGGAAACCTGGCATATTCCTCCCGCCAAGCCTTGTTCAAATTTGTCGCCCACGATAACCATGGCATCCCGGTAACCGCCTTCCGGGAGTCGGGGGCCTACCGTTTTATTAAAGGAAAACACCTCGCCCGCATTAACCATGGTGGTATTAAGGGCTCTGGTAGCTAAAATTACATTATGCGAGCGATCTATCTGGGCGGGATTGTACCAGGTGGTAAAGGAAGCTATTTCCCCCATCCCTTGTAAATCGCGTTCTTTGATTTTAGGTTCCACTTCGCTTACGAGGATCTCAATATTGATCTTTTCCGTCGGCCGCCATTCCCCCGGCAGGGCTGCCAGGGTAGGCTCCAGGTCGATCTTTACACCTTTTTTCGCCGGTATTACTACCAATCCCTTTACCGGGTCCATTTCCAGCCGGGCGTCGGTACATTCGGATTCCAAATGTTTCTTCCAATCGTTGCCCATGTCTTCAAGTTTTTTGGCATTATAGGTAATTTTAACCGGATATTCTATAGTTTCAGCTCCATCCAGATTAAGCAGCTTGGAAAGCAGGTTTCGTTGCCTTTCCTGCTCCCAAACTTCAACCGCTATTTCCCTGGGGTCGGGGGAATCAATCAGATCCCCCAGTTTGGTATCATACTGGTAATCACGACAATAAAATGAAATTCCGGTATCAGACAGATAATTAAACTCTGCCGTCAGTAAATCGGCGGCGCCATTTTGATCGTAACCATCTACGTTTATGGCGGCAATACGCACACCAGGCAAAAAATGCTGGGATTTATAAAATACCTGGTAAAAGTATAAAAATAATGCTGCACTGATACCCAGGAAAAGAACCAGCACATATATGATAAATGATCTCCATTTTACCTGAATCAATAACGCTGCCCCCAGAAGGTTAATTGTTGCTGCTTGTCATCTAGTAGATATATAATGAAAAATCTCTGGACTTATTCATTTTACCGCATTACTCACATTTTGACGAATAAAAAAAAGAGCCTCTGCGGGCTCTTTCGGGTTAAAAGGCTAGGATTCTATGTCCTCCAATTCCTGCCAGGCTGCAACTACCATTTCCAGTTCGCCGTCATCCTCAATTTCACTCATGAGCTCGTTGCCTTCATCATCGTGTACTACCTTCAGGATTACTATTACATCCTCTTCCTCTTCCTCGTCTTCTTCCTCTCCCGCCATAGGCATAAGTACGCGGTAGACTTCATCCTCTATTTCCAGCTCGGCCAGGAGTTCAAATTCATGTTCCTCTCCTTCATCATCTACCAGTATCAGGGTATAAAATTCGTCATCAAACAGCTCTTCTTCGTTACTCATCTTTACACCTCTTTCCGCAAACTAAAGTCATTCTAATATTAATGCCCACCCTTGTCAAACTCCATTGGAACCGGCGGCAAGACGGTCCAGGTAAGCCTGTAGAATGTTCACCGCCGCCATTTTATCAATAACTTGTTTACGGCGGCGGCGAGATAGGTCAGCTGCAATCAGTATCCTTTCCGCACTTCGGGTACTCAGGCGCTCATCCCAGTACTCTACCGCAATGGCTAATCTATTCTTGACCACGGTACCAAATTCCTGCACTTCCAGCGCTTTGGCCCCAATACTTCCATCCATGTTGCGGGGCAGTCCTACTACTATCTTCTCCACCTCATAGTCCCGGCATATCTGCTGTATCTTATTTAAATCCGCTTCCGGTTCGGTGCGCTGAAGCACTGAATGGCCCTGAGCGGTCCAGCCCATAGGATCACTGATGGCTATACCTATTCTCTTTTCTCCCACATCTAAACCCATTATTCTCATTAATGCAACTCCTTAAACAGGTAAAAACAGCCCCATACTTTGAGCATGGGGCTTTTAGTGTTATTGCTGAAGGTAGTTTTTTAAAAGGATCTCCAGTATTTCATCCCGGTCTACTTTGCAGATTAGGTTGCGGGCATTGTTATGACTGGTTATGTAGGCCGGATCCCCGGAAATCATATAACCCACCAACTGATGGACAGGATTGTAACCCTTTTCCTCCAGGGCTGCATAAACCGCCTGTAAAATGGCCTGCACTTTGTCGCTGTCGTCACGTTCCTTTTTGAAGCTGACGGTTTCATCAGGTACCTGAGGCATATAAACACCCCCTCTTTAAAGCTTCCTACTATTGATATTACTAGTTTCGAGCTATTATGAAAAGCTTTTTTCTATTATCTGGCGGGCTGCAGCCATAGCCTGGTCTATCTTACCGCTGTCCTTCGCTCCCGCCTGCGCCATATCAGGCCTGCCTCCGCCTCCGCCTCCTGCGGCTTTAGCAGCGGCGCCTACTATTTTACCGGCATGAAGACCCTGGGCCGTAAGATCCGGACTGACAAAACAGACCAGAAGAACCTTGTCTTCTATAACCGAAGCCAGCATCACTACCGAACTGCCCAGTTTATCCTTGAGCATTTCAGCGTTCTGCCGCAAAGCATTAGCGTCGACCCCCTCTACCCGGGCAATTAAGATCTGAGCTCCGTTAATCCGGTCCGCTTTTTGCAATAAATCAGAACTGGCAGCCTGCGATAGGCGGCTTTTAAGCTGCTCTATCTCCTTTTCTCTATCCTTTAAATTATGGACTAAATTCTCGACTTTATGATGGATATCGTTAGGAGATACTTTCAGAGTATCAGCCAGGGCTTTTAATTCAGACTCGGCCTGTTTAAGATAATCCAGGGCATAGGGTCCGGTCAAGGCTTCAATCCTGCGCAGGCCGGAGCCGATGCTGCCTTCACTGATTATCTTGAATAAACCTATCTGAGCCGTGTTTCTGATATGGGTACCACCGCAAAATTCCTGACTGAATTCTCCTACCTGTACTACCCGCACCTGGTCTCCGTATTTTTCCCCAAACAGAGCGATGGCCCCCATTTTCCGAGCCTGGTCAATATCGGTGACTACGGTGGCAACCGGATACATATTCCAGATAGCCTGATTAACTATGTTTTCAATGGCTTCCAGTTCATCCTCACCCAGTGATGCCAGATGGGAAAAATCAAAACGCAATCGTGCCGGATCAACCAGGGAACCTTTTTGCTGGGCGTGTTCTCCCAGCACCTGACGCAGAGCCCGATGCAGGAGGTGAGTGGCAGTATGATTTCTGGCCGTGGCCAGCCTCTGCTGCTGATTTACCTCCAGCCGCAGTTCTTCACCTGTCTGCAGACTCCCCTGCAGAATACCCCGATGAACAAACCAAGAGGCTACCTTTTGTACATCCACAACCTGCATTTTGCCCGATTTACCCATAATTATACCGCTATCTGCCACCTGTCCTCCGCTTTCCGCATAGAAGGGGGTACTGGCGGTAATAAGCAATAATTCATCATCGGCGGCTTGGCGATATAATTCGCCATCCTTGATTATAGCCAGCAGAGAAGCGGTATCTTTCAGTTTTTCATAACCGCTGAAATAAGTAGGCGGAGTATTATTTAATAATTCGGCAATCTGAATGTCGCGGGCAAAAGCGTTCTCTCCCTTGCCGGCTTGACGGGCACGGTGACGCTGTTCTTCCATCATGGAGTCAAAACCTGATTTATCCACCGTAAATCCGTTTTCTTCGGCCATATCCTCGGTTAAGTCCAGGGGAAACCCATAAGTATCATAGAGCATGAAGGCTTCTTCCCCTTCTATTTCATTGCGGCCCTGTTCCCGGGCCTGCTCCATAATATCCTCAACCTTTTTTAAACCTTCGCTGAGAGTGGCCAGGAAACGTTCTTCCTCCATTTTTATGACTTCTTTGACGAAGTCCGATTTCTCCAGGAGCTCCGGATAAGCCCGGCCCATGATAGAGCAGACTACATCTACATTTTGGTAAAGAAAGGCTTTATTTATTCCCAATAAGCGCCCGAAACGCAAAGCCCTTCTCAATATCCGGCGCAGCACATAGCCCCGGCCGTCATTGGAAGGCAACACCCCGTCGGCTATAAGAAAGGTGCAGGCGCGGCTATGGTCGGCTATAACCCGGAAAGGGAATCCTTTTTCCCCCCGGTCATATTTTTGGCCGCTGATCTTTTCAATCCTAGCTAAAAGGGGGATAAACAGATCGGTATCAAAATTGCTGTCAACCCCCTGCAGCAGTGAAGCCAGTCTTTCCAATCCCATGCCGGTATCAATGCTGGGATGGGGCAAAGGGGTGAGAAGCCCGTTTTCATCCCGGTTATATTGCATAAAGACCAAATTCCACACTTCCAGCCAGCGATCACAGTCGCAGGCTCCCAGGGCACAATCAGGACCGCAGGCATGTTGTTCTCCCCGGTCATAGTGGATTTCACTGCAGGGACCGCAAGGCCCGGTATCCCCCATACTCCAGAAATTATCTTTTTCATCCAGGCGCAAAATTCGCCGGGGATCTACATCGGTAAATTCCTGCCACAAGGAGTAAGCCTCATCATCGTCCCGGTAGATGGTGACCCAAAGCCGGTCTTTAGGTAAGCCCACCACTTCGGTCAGAAATTCCCAGGCATATTGGATAGCCTCCGCCTTAAAATAATCGCCGAAAGAGAAATTACCCAGCATTTCAAAGAAGGTATGATGCCGGGCAGTTCTTCCGACCGTATCCAGATCATTATGTTTGCCTCCGGCCCGTACGCATTTTTGAGCTGTCGTTGCCCGGCGGTAGCTGCGCCGATCTATTCCCAGGAATACATCCTTAAACTGGTTCATACCCGCATTGCTGAACAGCAGGGTGGGATCATTTACTGGTACCAGAGACGAGCTTTCCACTACACTATGACCTTTAGCGGCAAAATATTCCAAAAAGGTGCTCCTGATTTTATCGCTTGTCCACACGGTTTGGCCTCCTCTTTCCCTTTAAAGTACTCTAGTCTATTTTCTTTTATAAAAGCACCTCTGTCAATAAAGCTCTTCTGCGCTGCTTCGTCATTCCACCAGCTTTAAATAACTCCATCCGACAATTACTTTCAATACCGCAGTTACCGGTACGGCAAAGAGCATGCCCCAGATGCCCAGCAGCTTCCCCCCGGCCAGCAGGGCAAAGACTATCACCAGCGGATGCAGCCCCAGTTTGTCGCCCATTATCTTAGGGGTGATAAGATTGCTCTCCAATTGCTGAATAACTACGATGGCTATGGTCATATACAAGGCCAATCGAAAAGAATCGGACGCCGCTAAAGCGATGGCGGGGATGCCTCCCAGAATGGGGCCGAAATAAGGAACCAGATTGGTTATTCCAGACAGTATGCCAATCAGCAGGGGAAACTTTACCCCGATAAAAGCCGCTGCTATGCCTATCCCGCAACCGACAAAAGCAGCTACGGTCAGGTGCCCCTTGATGAATTCTATGAGGACATTATCAATCTGACCGCTTACCATAATAATCTCATGGCGAGCCCGGGGAGAGAAAAGGTTAAGGAAACTCTCCCTGATTTTTTCCCAGTCATTCATGATATAAAAAGCCAGAATGGGTGAGAAAATAAGAGCCAGGATTTTGCCCAGGAAATTATAAAAGCCGCTCAGGAAGCTGTTGAGCGCCTGGTAAATATAGGATTCAATTTTACCCAGGTTTTTATTTATAACCTGGTTCAACTGCTCGGGGGCATTTATTTCATCTAATCTTCCCGCCATCTGCTGGGCCTGTTGGGCATACTGGGGATAGAGTTCGGCCAGCTTGCTCAGTTCCGTTACCAATCCCGGTACCGCCAGAACCAGGATTATACTCGCTATAACAGCAACCCCCAAGTATAGTGCGATAATAGACCACACCCGTTTCAATCCTTTTTTCTCAATGAAGGCTACGGGGCGAAAAAGCAGGTAGGCCAGGAGGGCTCCGAGAAAGAAGGTAAGCAGTACTTCTCTTACCAGGTAGAGAAAATAGACACTGATTATGAGCGCAACGGCAAATATAAAATAATGGGATAATTTGCGGGAATTTACCTGCATCAGGACTCCTGCTCCCCAACCAGAGCGCTCAGTTCTTTGGCAGTGTCATCAATTATATCCACGGTTCTTTTATACCTGGCTTTGATCTGACGGGCAGCGGGTCTAAACTGTTGCCGATTATAAAACGCGGTGGCCGCAGCCCCCACCAAGGCGCCCATAAAAAGCCCGCTCCAATATCCGCGCACAACCAATCACCTCCCGGTTTCAGTTAATGATAAGGGACAAGGACGATTCCTTTGGTTTAAATCAGCTCCGATGTTTTGTCTATAGAAACCAGAGTACCGTCTTCAGCTACCTCATAGAGGTTCAGCCTGCCTTTGTTAAAATTGAACTCCATGAAGCAATTCCAGCAGTAATACTGGTCATTGCCAACTTTTCCAATTTGCATGCCATGGCATACCGGGCACCTAATAATCACTATCATCGCTCCCTTCATCAAATAGCACGGCGCTTTCCGCAGTACTCCAGTTAACCTGTTCCAGGGGGATTTCCTCCCGTCCTTGCAATATATCCTTGATGGCGCCGGAGGATATTTCCACCCCCCATATTTTCATATTGTCCCGGGAGAGGATAAAATCACTTACTGTCCCCAATTCCTTACCCCCTTGGTCAAAAACAGTGTCGCCCATTTTTTTCTGATATATTGATAATTCTTCCCCGGCAACATAAGATTTAATACTTTGGCGGCTGTTAATGGTAATTGACGCTTCCCCTATATCCATGTCTTTACGTAAAACCATGCCGGGTTCACCTTCGGTCATGGCAATAACCAGGTAAGCCAGCCGGTAATCATCCCCTACCACCGCTTTCTCCACCCGGCCGATTACCTGGGCGCTTTCCCGGTCAAACACCGGTAGATTTTTAATATTTCTTATCTTCATAAGGATAGGTTTTCCCGGTAGGAAAAAAAAATGCAGTCGCTAAAAATAGAGGGCAAAATGACTTAAGAACCCTCAGACTGTCAACTCTGAATGGTTCCGCCGCCGAGGACATATTCGTCCAGATAATAGACGACGGATTGCCCCGGGGTGATGGCACGCTGGGGTTTATCGAAATGAAGCAGGACACTGTCGCCCCTTGGTGACAGCAAAGCAGGGGCAGACGGGGCCCGGTAACGTATGCGGGCCTGTACCGCCAGGGGCTCTTCCAGGCCTTCATAATAGATATAGCTATTATCAACTGCCGTCAGGGTCTTAGCCCATAAATGCTCCTGAGCATCCAGTATGAGCCGGTTGTTTTCAAAATCCAGGGCTACCACGTAAAGAGGACGCCCTCCGCTGATCCCCAAACCTTTACGCTGACCCACAGTATAAAAAGGCAGGCCTTGATGCTCTCCCAGTACATTGCCCTGCAGGTCCACCACCAAACCAGGCTGATAGTGCAAACGCCCCTGCAGAAAATGGCGATAGTCTCCTTCAATAAAACAGATTTCCTGGCTTTCCTTGCTTCCCGCCGCTGTAAAATTGTGCCTGCAGGCAATCTCTATCACTTCCGGCTTGCTCATTTCTCCCAGGGGGAAAAGAATCCGCCCTAACTGCTCCTGACTAAGAGCATAGAGGAAATAGCTTTGGTCTTTAGGCAAATACCGGGCCATGCGCAAGAGGTATCGTTTTCTATTCTCATCATACTCAATCCGGGCATAATGCCCACTGGCTACTTTTTCAAAACCCTTATCCAAGGCATACTCAAGGAGGCTGCCGAATTTTATACAGCGGTTGCACACAACACAGGGATTGGGGGTCCGGCCTTGCCCGTAAACCCCGGTAAAATAAGCAATGACTTTCTCCCGAAATGGTTTACGCAGATCTACGGTCAGATGCCTTATTCCCATTGATGCCGCCGCTTGAGCAGCTTTTACCGCCACCTCCGGATTCCAGTTGATCATGGTAAGACCTGTTACCTCATGGCCCTGTTCTTTTAATAAGAGCGCAGCTACCGTACTGTCAACGCCGCCGCTCATGAGAACTGCTACTTTCAATGGTCTATCTCCTTATGAATCTTTTCCAACTATATATATCATCAAATCAGGTCAGCTTCAAGCCGGTATGGCATGCGGCGGCAAATTATTCTATAATTACGGCAAGAGTTTACGAGATAAGGAGATGGAACCGGGGCGCCCTGTTCCGACAAGTTTATGAATCTTTTTGATTTTCAGGGAAACAAAAATCGACAGCAGTCGGCCCCACTGGCTTATCGGATGCGGCCTCGCAATTTGGATGAAGTGCGGGGACAAGAGCATATAGTAGGTCCGACTTCGGTTTTAAGAAGGGCTATAGAAAAAGACGATCTCCATTCCCTGGTTTTATTCGGCCCTCCCGGTACGGGTAAAACCAGTATCGCCCGCATCATTGCGCGTATGACCAATTCCCATTTTGAAATACTGCAGGCTGTAACCGGCGGAGTCAGCGATATAAAGAAAATTGCCGCCGATGCCGCCGAGCGCTTTAAATTCTATCAGCAGCGAACTATCCTGTTTGTAGATGAGATTCATCGCTTCAATAAAAGCCAGCAGGATGTGCTGCTTCCCTTTGTTGAAAACGGTACCCTGCTGCTCATCGGGGCTACCACTGAAAACCCTCTCTACGAACTGAATAATGCTTTACTTTCCCGTCTGCGGCTTTATGTCCTGAAAGCGCTGGATGAAAAAGCTATCCGGCTCATAATTAAAGAGGCTCTGGGAGATGAAGAGCGCGGCTTGGGCAGTTTCGATATCAGGATCGACGAAGCCGCCATAGGGATTATCATCAGTCTGGTCAAGGGGGATGCCCGTATGGCCCTGAATATACTGGAAGCAGCGGTTAATTCTTATGCCGAACCGGGCGGCACTTTAGATATTAATGCCCCATTGTTGCAGCAGATTACCGGAAAGCCCATGCTCAAATACGATAAAACCGGAGATTATCATTATGACACTATTTCCGCCTTTATAAAAAGCATACGCGGTTCCGACCCTGACGCCGCCCTGTTCTGGCTGGCCGCAATGCTTGAAGGAGGGGAAGATCCCAAGTTCATTGCCCGCCGGCTGATTGTTCATGCCGCAGAAGATGTAGGCCTGGCCGACCCCTACGCGCTTACGCTGGCAACAGCCGCGGCGCGCTCGGTGGAGTTTGTGGGATTACCGGAAGCACGCATCCCCCTGGCTGAAGCTACTATTTATTTAGCCAGCGCTCCTAAGAGCAACAGCAGTAAAACAGCTATTGACCAAGCTATAGCTGCGGTACGCAACAGTCCTAAAATAAGCGTGCCTCCACACTTAGGTGATACTTCCCATTCCCGGGCCGGCACGCTGCTGGGCAAAGGTAAAGGCTACAAATACCCCCATGATTACGGAGGTTATGTGAAGCAGAATTATCTCCCTGATGAGCTGCAAGGCAGCCGTTTTTACCAGGCCCGGGATAATGGCTATGAAAAGAAAATCAAAGAATTCCTGGCTATGGTCAACCAAAAAACAAAGCCATCCCCAAAATCATAATTGAAGACGGCTTCTACTTGCCAGCAACCGGGGACAAATATCCCCGGTTATTCCCCCAATACCGAGTCAATGACTTTTTGCAGTTGTTCTTTGCCCTGGGCACCCACTATGCGTTTTATCTCCTGCCCGCCCCTGAAAAAGGCTAATGTGGGTATACCGCGAACGCCGTATTGGATAGCAATGCTTTTGTTTTCATCAACATTCAGTTTGCCGACATTTAATTTCCCGGCATTTTCCGCTGCCAAGACTTCTATCACCGGTCCCACCATTTTGCAAGGGCCGCACCAGGGAGCCCAAAAATCAACGAGAACCGGAAGCTCTGACTGCATTACCTCCTGTTCCCAGTTATCCGCATTTAATTCGGTCAGTGCCAAAAATATCCCTCCTGCTCTTTCCAGTTAAGTTCTACAGGCTACCAGCCTATGTAAACTACAGCTACAGCCACAGCCAAGGAAATGACTGTCCATACCACGGTTCTGAGCATATCAATTCTTACCTGTTTGGTTAATTCATCCATTATGATTCCTCCTGCCCACGAATTAAAAATTCAGGTTTATTATAACATAAGCGTGAAGATAAGTCCTCTAAATAAAAAGGTTGCCATTATTATCTGATTTCATGCATATGATCGGAGAACCCCGGAGCTTCCACTATTTTTTTATAGTTCCCGGGCCTACGGCTATTATGGTATCCCTTCCGGGGGTAAACTCTTCGGCCAGAAGTTTTTTTTCTATTTCCTGGCCATTAACTTTTACTACCCGGTAGCTGCGCTTAATGTATCCGCTCTTGCCCTCCTGCAGAACAATTTGCTGCGGCGGTGATAGTTTTTGGTCTACCTTCATTACGACCCCTGGAGCCAGTTCCTCTTTTTCAGTTATAAATTTTATTTCCTTGCCCGCTTCGGTCTGGCAGCCATATATTTTAACCATAAAGTTGCTGCCTTCTATGACCGCTGTAATCAAAACCGGGTGTTCAAGGTTATTTATAAAACTGGTCCGGGGCCCAACCGGCTTAAGGCCGGCTTGAGAACAGGTCCGGTACAGGACATCATTCACTACGGTCAGAGCCGAGTTATTTACCTTTAAATGCCTGGCAGCTATAGTTTCAGGCAAAGAAAATTCTTCTCCCGGTATCACCACGGAACCGTTGCATATCTCCAGCAAAGGGTCAAAATCTGCCGTCGGCTGGTTTATTTTCTTCATCCCGATTCCCAGTATATCCTTTACCTCTTTTATGTCTTCCAGCCTCACCCGGGGATAAGTCTCACTGGTAACAAGAGGGACAGGTCCCAGAGAGCCTTTTTCCAGGACGGCGCAGATACGGTCCAGACTGGCGGCGATGTCAATGGAATAGCCATTTTTATGGCCAATATAGTCAAGATAATCGTTGTTGTAGAGGATACGGGCGTTAATAGCCGGCTGATCGTAAGTAAGTTTTACCGCACTTAACCGTTGCTGCAGTAAAGTTGCATTCCATTTAATTTCCGGAGCTATATTGCGGGTGCTGCCGCGGGCAATACTATGCTGGAAAATCCCCGCTATGCCCTCCGGCTGCAGGGCGACATCAATTTTGGCGAGGGTGGCGGGAATATCGTAGGCTATATTCACCTGGTTTATCGGTATGCTCAAGGTGCGGGAGGGAGTTTGAAGCAGCAATTGCGTGCCGCAGTCGGCTGGCAGCCGGTCAGCCAGAACCCGGCCGGCTTGATCACGGCTTAATCCGCCCAGTTCCACTCCGCTCACGGTGATATTGGAAGGATAAACCCTGGCATCTCTTTTAGCCAAGGCTAAGGAGGCAAGCAAAAGCGTTAGCATTACTGCCATTATCAGCAATAAAACAATCCGAGCCACATATTTTTTAGAGTTTACCATTTTTACACCTGCAGTTATGCTACTTGGCACACTGAGATAGCTCCACAAAGCGGTTATGCTGTTCGGCCAGATTTATAATATCCTCTGTTACTACGGTGCCTTCAGCAATCAGTATGTTGCCTGCTCCATCCTTAATATCCTGCACCAGTTTTTTCCCCAGCAGGAATTGTCTCTGCCTCTGCTTAAAAAAAGCTGCTCCATCAGTCTCCCCACCGGAAGCTTTAGCAGCACTATCCTCAGGCTGCTCCGCACTGGTGGGATCAGGGCTATCCTCTCTCTCTCTCACAAAGATGACATCAGTTCCATAGGTCAGCACATCGCCTGCTGAAATTATATCAATCTTAGATTCATCCTGCGCCGTCTTATACTCCAGGCGGGTTATTTTTCCGCTGGCCTCATCAACTTCATACTCACTTATTACTCCGATTAAATTTCCCCTGTTGGTTAAAACCCGATTGCCCTTAAGTTCTATGTTGCGCTGCAATAAAGTGTTGGCACTGGAGGTATCATTTATATTGGACAAAAGATGCTCGCTCTCAGTAGTCACAGCATGTTCGCCTATACCCATAACTGCCTTGTAGGGCAGAACCCTGGCCCCCACGTACCAGCTTCCATTACTGACCAGAATAAAATCCAGTTTTCCTTCTTCAGGATTAATCACCAGATCTTTTACCTGTCCGATCTTTCTTCCGTCCACAATAGAAAAGACAGGCAGGCCAAGGGATAACATTCATAGGGATATGATGTGAACCCCTATGGCAAACAGGTACGGAAAAGCATAGCCGGACAGGAAAATTCCTGTCCGGCTATGCTTTTATCAATGCTTGTGGTTACGTTGTTTTAATATCTGCGGGATACGGAACAAGAGATATCAGAGGAAATGACATCGGAGAGTTAATCTCTGTGTAAAAGGCGGTGTCATTTCTGTCGGAAAGAAAGATATTCTCCTTGTAAAGCTGAGCGCGTCAAGCTTGCCGCCGAGCGGAAACGGCTTGATGTGGATTATGCCAATTTGAAAAACGGGGTCAAAGAAGCCGAGCAAATCCGGCGCAGTGTTTATAGCATCATGCGGCAGGAACAGCGGGGGCAGCAGCCGCGCAGGGGGCAGGGTATAGACAGAGAATCAAGCTTCATACCGAATAACGGGGCAAAAATCTCGGCCCCGTTGTTTGGTATTTCTCTGGCTTTTAAGTCAGAGCAACATTGAAAATATCAATATCCATGATCAGCTACAAACCATTCTGTTTCCGTATTTTGACGTACCAAAATAACGCTCCCATACAAGGGGGAAACCACACTTTTAATCTCGACGCAAAAAGTATCGAATGAACACTACGCCTAACAGGGCCACGATTCCCATGTACACATAGACCAAGAACAATTCTGCGGTGCCTATCCCGCCGCCCCAAGAAGCGTTTTCTGAATCGTCTTTGTACTGGCTCGTAACATCATTGCCATTCTTATCCAATAGTCTGATTTCGTCAATCATTAAGCGAACAATAGATTCGCCGTTTACCTCCAGTTCTTGCATCAACTCTTCCTGATCCATGATCCAGAGGAAATCCGCCTCTTTGACCTCATATGTCTTTGTAATAGGATATCTATCCACCCCATTGTAGTCATTCGCGGAGTATTGAATCTCCGCCGTGTAGATGTCACGGCAATTATATCCCGCCAGCATAAACAGACGCCAATCTGTGCCCTTGGGCGTCAGGCTTTCGCCGTATATCCCGCCAGTATATTGGGATGGGGAATAGGTTGCCTCTATTGTCCTGTATTTTCCGTTGATCCCCCGAACAAGATGGATGATTCCCCAAACGTTTTCTTCATTATCCGCCGTATAGAAAATAAAAAGATGTCTATTCTGTTCGGCCCATGAAACAGCTCTCAGCGGAGTTCCTGCTTTAACGCCATGGGTCATGGTGGAATTCTCCGGTTGCGGGATGTAATCCTCCACGGCGGCCAGCCGTCCGGCTGCGGTGTTTGCATAATGAAATTCTTGGTCATACAACCACCACATACATCCAAGAGCCACCACCGTAGCGAGGATTGCAGCAATCAGGCGGGTACGCTTTACACGTTTTAAAACATGCAAAGCGCGCTTTGGGGCCTTTTCAATCGGAACAGAAGTCCGCATATCGTTCTCAACGGCTTTACAGGAGGGGCATTTCTCCAAATGCTCTTTGACCAGAGCAGTTGTCTCGCTCTCGGTTAAGTCCTCGATATAAGCCGGAAGAAGATCTCTCACCACACAGCAGTTCAATTTATTCTCGATCATTCCGGTCACCTCCAATAATCTTTGCAAGCTCCTCCTTGCCGCGATAAAACCTCACACGAGCCCACACTTCGCTACGCCCAAGGATGTCTCCAATATCCCGAAAAGAGAAATCACCCGCTAACCGCAAGTGGATAACCTCACGGGTATCTGTGTCCAATTGCTGCATCGCTCGATAAAGGGTGAATCTGTTTTCCCTCACCTCGTAATCTTTTGCCAAATCATCAGGAGCAGCTATACCGGAAAGAAATTCTTCATCGATAATGGTGGTACGTTTGCGTCGCTCCAATTCCTTAAACCATAATCTTTTAGCGATAGCGCATAGCCAAACTTGGGGAGAAGATTCGCCGCGATATGTATTCATGCTTTTAAACGCCTGATAAAAGGTTTCTTGCGTCAGTTCTTCCGCTATATCTGCTTTGCCAATCAGCGAAAACAGATAGCGATAGACAATTTTGACGTGTTGTTCATAGAAATCTTCCCCTTTGTGGGTCACGGCTTTCACCTCCTATCGCTGGCACTATCTATTAGTTCTTTTGAGCGACAATTCGTTACATGGCATGATACATTTTTGAGAAAAATTTCAAGAAACCACGAAAAAAGTATAGCATAACCCTGGTGCTTTTAATCTGCTTTGCCAATCGGTCCAGAGACTGTCCCCGTGTGGCAAGGTCTGAATACAGCTCCGGAGCACCCTGGTCTGTGGTGTAAAAGAGAAAGTAAGTACGCGCAATCGAAAAGGCGTATTCCCATCCGGCGGCGTGGTACAGCTCCAGCTGCTCCGGCGTGGGCTCCGTCCCTATTTTCCCCCAGGGTTCCAGCCGGTACCGCGTGCCGGGCACGCCGTCCTTGGTAAAAGCGGCGTAGGCGCCAAGATGCGTCGGAAAAAGGCCGAGGTTGGTCGCCTCCTCCAGCCACCGCTCCAGGCCGGGGATATCGTAAAGGGATACGGGAAGTATTTTGAAAACGGTTTTCACAATTTGTCTCCTTATCCGCCCGTTTTGAGCGCATCCTTTGTCTTTTATAAATCTTGCAGCATCTGCGCGAAGCGTTGGAGAAATTCTTTCAGGTCTTGATCGCCCTGATAATCTGCACGAAGAACAATACCGCCTTGGCGCAAAACGAGGTAGCTTTCTCCGTCGCCTTGCAGCAGATAGGCTTCGTCCAGACCGCCAGTAAGCGGCAGAGCTTGATAGTCTGCATCTAAAATTCGATAATTACACCACTCCTGCACGCGTTTCTGTGCCAGCGTATCCATGGGATAGCGGTTAATGGACAAAATCAGGTGCGGAACATCGTTCATGTCGATGCCGCCATCGAAATGGGAATAGGCGCCATATTGCCGGAAATACCAGCTTTCCGGGTCGAGCAGGGTGCCTGCGTGGGAAATGTAGTTCATGTTATTCATATTGTCGCCGGTGAGGCGAAATTCCGGCCCTTCAATTTCGCTTAGCGTGACAAAATTGGAGGCGGACACGTCGGTCGCGTCATCACCCATGCCGGAAAACACTTGAACGGTGTTCAGCGCCACAGGAATTAAAATCGCAATGCCCGCCGCCAAAAGCCAGCCGGAGCGCGATAGTCTGCCCGCGCTTTTTCCGGCGCGGCAGCGGCGCAGGCACACAAGCCCCAGCAGATAGGAAAAATCCAGCAGGACAAGGCCCAGCATTGAAAGCAATAAGGGCAGCACCGGATATTTGCCGATGGTTTCCACCGGGAAATATCGCAGATGGGTCCAGCCGATGCTGCCCGGCCAGCCGCCGCTATAAAGCGCGAGCAGAAAGACGTTGAACGTCAGCAGCCCAAGCCCGCCAAGGAGCTTTTGTTTGAAAAAGCGCTTTAGCACATAGTCCAGCGCTTCGGAGTCGGTGTGGGCTTCCGCCTCCAGGCTCTCCGTTGCAAAGACAAAGTAATTGTTTCGAAACATGCCAAGATACCGCCAGCCGGCGTCCTCATATAATGCGTTCAGCTCAGCGTCTTCTTCGGCCCGGCCCAGTATCGGCTCCAGATGGAACTGCAGCACTTTGGGTTCCTCGCGGCAGAATAGAGTGAGCGGGCCGATGGTCATGGAAAAAAGAAGCCCCTCTGCCGCCATGCGCTCTAAGCAGTGCTCGATGGCGGAAATGTCATATCCGTTGACCTGCATCAGCTTCCAACAGCTTTTTTTACTCATAGTAGCACCTCCTCCCCATCCCGTAAGCACTTCCGTAAGCGTTCCAGCTCCTCCATATAGGTCTCTCTGCCTTTATCCGTCAGATGGTAAGTTCGCTTGCGGCCATCCACGGCGACCTCCTCAATCAGGCCGTCCTCCTGAAATTTTGCCAGTATCGTATAGAGCGTACCCGGGCCAAGCTGTACGCGGCCACCGGTGCGCCGGCTCACATATTCCGTAATATCAATGCCACACATATCCTGCTTCAAAAAGGCCATCAGCACATAAAACATGGGTTCCGTCAGCGGCCCGCGTACTTTGTTTTTCATTATGACCCCCCTCACGTTTCCAATATCGCTTTACGATATCGCATGTTGATATTATATTGCTTTTGTTTTTAGATGTCAATAAGAATAGAACGGCAGTATTGACGCAGGCGTATCGTACATTTTCAATTCTACCGCCTGTTTCGTTTCTGCCAAGTAAGTTCGCATCCCGACGCCTTTTGAAAAAAGAGGTCAAAAATACGCTGTCCACGGTTTTTCACCGAGTACAGCGTATTTTGTTTGTTGCCCAATCCCGTTTGAAAGATGCCGCAAGTTATTTTGAATGACTGTCTTCCGGACACCCGCCTAAAGTTATTGGAGGTTTATTTCTTATACCCTTTCTCAGCGGCCAATTCTCAAAATTACCTCTTGACTTTTATTAGCAAGGTTTATCTTGTAATATAAATCGCCATATTAACGGTTTTCATCAGGCAATATTTCCTTCAGCAATATATATCAAATTTTACCATAATAGAGCCGCTGCCTCAAGATTGAAAATTATAAACATTTCGTAATTGCTTCTGCAAGCGGGTTGTGGTATGTTGTGTTGCTGAGGGCCGGAGCTTCTCAAATAAGGGAAAAGGAGTCAGCCATGCAACACGATGAAATATTAGAAATGGTTATCACGGAGCTAACAGAGCGAGGTTACAAACAGCAGCGCAACGAGAATCCAGAGGTCGATGATTTGGTACTTCGGAGGATTGAACTCAGCCAGCAGGTTAAGGAATGTGTTTCATCGCTTAGCCAAGAGGCACAGGATACCTTAGAGGAATACCATAATACGATGGATATTCTCTCCGGCCACCAAATTAAATACCTGTATCTGCAGGGAGCAAAAGACTGCGTCTCCTTGCTCCAGGAATTGGGCGTGATTCGATAAAAAGAATCCCGTCCATTTTTATTTTCTGAATCCGGCAGAAGCGCCGTCTGGAAAACACGGGCGGTACTTCTGTTCGCTGTTCATAATATGATCCGTTTTTCTATTCCACATTTTCTGAAATTCTTGTCACCATGTCCTGGCCGCTGATTTCCCCGGCCTTGTATTCCTTTCGGGCTTTAGAGGCCATATCTGTCCATGCCTTGAACTGCTCCTCAGTCAGCTTGTTGGTCTGACGGTCGTTCTCCCAGGCATCCATGCGGTAGTACCTTGAGTACATGCGGTTGTAAATCTGCTGAAATTCCTGCAAATAGGTATCATCAGCAACTAACTTGTTAAATTTCTGCTTTGCCCCGATCTGCTTGCAGGTGCGCTTGCCTTTGTAAAGCCTGTCGCAGTAATCCCGTTTCCGTTTATCGATAAGAACAAAATATCGGTCACACAAGGCACAGCGTTTGACGCGGATGCCACGCTTAATCATTTCCATCAGCTCCAGATAAAGCATCTCCTCCAAACTTTGAATGGCGAAATACTGCCACATGCTCACGGCGTGCTCGCTGTCCTGATGGATATCTTGAAGAACCTTTTGTGTGTCAACCTTGCCGGGGTCATCAAATTGGATTACCTTGCCGGCATCAAACTTTCCGTTTGCCATGGGAGCGATTCCATACATCGACCGTAGAATGTATCGGGTGGAATCGGGGTGCAGGTTGCAGAACATGACATACCGCTCAGAAAGAGCGTACTCGATAAGCACCTCTGTATTCAGACACAGCTCCAGCGCCTCCCGGTAATGCCCTTGCAGGTTCAAGCTGTAGTGAAACAGAAAGGCTGCATAGCTGATTCTTTCTTCCTCAGTCCGTTCAGGATGATTAAAATTGCGCAGCAGCTCACCGTTTAAAAAGAAATGGGCATAACTGTGCTTGTCCTTCAGCAGATCAACCGCTTCCCAAAATCTTGTCTTGATATCTTCAAAACCGGCATTGGCAACCGCCATGGTTTCCAGTGCCTGTATTTTTTTCTGAACCTCAGAAAAGTCCAGCTCACAAAAATCAACAATGCCGGTTCCGATTTCCCCAATCTGATGAAAGGTCGAGTGCTCTGCATCATGACAGAAAAAAACATTCAGCAGATTGGTACTGTCCGGAAAGACCCTGGCAAAGGGATAGCTAAGCTCCATATCGCTCCTCCAGCAAAGAATAGATTTATGTAAAATAAAATTCTTTCGATTCACGGTATAAGCATACCACAAAATCCATTAGGATGAAAGCAGGAAAGGAGGAATCAAAAATGTCAAAGAAGTTAGAAACCATGGATGCGGAGACCCTGATGACCACGCCCCTGGAGCCGCTCAGATTTATTGTAAGCGGGCTCATTCCGCAGGGGCTGCACATCCTTGCAGGCTCTCCGAAAATCGGTAAGAGCTGGCTTGCCCTCTGGATTTGCCTGCAGGCGGCAAAGGGACAACCGGTCTGGAGCTTTGAAACCCGACAGTGCGAGGTGCTCTATCTCTGCCTGGAGGATAGCTTCGCCAGAATCCAAAGCAGGCTGTTTGAAATTACCGATGAAGCGCCGCTCAGTTTGCACTTTGCAATTATGAGCGATGCCATCGGAAACGGTCTTGAACTTCAGATTGAAGATTTCCTGAAGGAGCATCCCGGCACAGGGCTGATCGTCATTGATACGCTGCAAAAGGTTCGCAAAACAGTTTCCTCAAATGTAAATCCTTATGCCGCCGACTATGACGACATCAATGCCCTCAAGCAGATCGCGGATAAAAACAGGCTCGCCATCCTCTTGGTTCACCATCTGCGGAAAACCGCTGACAACGATCCGCTGAACATGATCTCCGGCACCACGGGAATTGCGGGCAGCGCGGACAGCAGTTTCATCTTGCAGAAAGAGAAAAGAACAGAAAATACCGCCACTCTTATCTGCACCGGCAGGGATATCGAAAGCCGGGAATTGTTCCTGGGATTTAACAGGGAGACTTTCCTCTGGGAACTGCTGCAGCCAGTGGAAATGGAAGAACTGAAAATACCCGATGAGATACTTCTTCTCTCTGATTTTATCAAATCCACTTCTGCTTTCACAGGAACGGCCACAGAGCTTGCGGAGCGGCTGAAGCTGATTGGCGGAACGGAATATCTCCCGGCGGTTTTAAAGAAGAAAATCATCCGCCACACGGATTTTCTGCAAAAGAACAAGATTGCCTATTCCGACAAACGCAGCTTTGAACGGCGGGAGTTTACCCTCCGCTATGACGGCAATGACGGTATGACGGCAGAAAACGCCCCCACAAATTTGCCGTCTTTGCCGTCACAGCCGTCAGTGTCGGACACATCGCCCCTTGTTGCCCCCTGTCCGCCCCTGTGTGGACTTTTGCGGGATGAGGCAGGGGAGTTGCACCAATGAGGCGGACGACGGCAATTGGGGCAGGTGTCGGGGACATTTGCGGATACAGAAAATGAATAAGCAGCGTGATGGGGCGTTGGATGCGAAATCCCTCCCTTTGGGAGGGGCAAGCAAAGCGTCCGGCTATACGCCGTCCACTTTAAGCGGGGCGCTGCCCCACACCCCAAGTCACGGAAAGGAGCGATTGCATGAAGAAAGAAAAGGACAAAACCTACGCATTCAGGATCAGTTCGGCTGACCTGAAGAAAATAAAATCCCAGGCAAAACGAGCGAAATTAACGGTTACGGATTACCTCACCGTCTGTGCTCTGGGTAAGGAAATTACAGTTATCGATGGTCTGGACAGCGTGCTTTCTGAGCTCAAGGCACAGGGCAGAAACCTCAATCAGCTTACCATACTCTCTCATCAAGGCAGAAGCTATCCCAGCCAGATCAAGAAGCTCACCGATGCTTACGGCGATATTTGCGCCGAGCTTAAAAAATTATTGGGGGTGATCTGATGGCAACTTTCACAAGAATCAAAGTCAAAAAGCAGTCCTGCGGCAGGATGCTTGGAGCACTTTCCTATGTGCTCCAGGGGCATAAAGTTGGCTTTGAGGGCGGCAGAGTGGAGAGCGGCATCAACTGTCTGCCCTGCACCAGCTACCTTGAAATGATGACTACCAAGGAGAAATTCAAGAAAACTGGCGATGTTTGCTTCTATCATTTCGTTCAATCCTTCTCGGATAAAGAAGAGATCACTCCATGGCAGGCAAATGAAGTTGCGCGGGAGATTACGGAAAAGCTGTTCTCCGATTATGAATGTGTCGTCGCGACCCACTGCGATACAGACAATCTCCACTCCCATATCATCGTCAATTCGGTCAGCTTTAAGGATGGAAAAAAGCTGCATCTGCCCCCTACCTCCATTCAAGAGATGCGGCAGGTCAATGATGAAATCTGTATAAAGCATGGCTTTTCTGTACTGGAGCCTTACGACAGCAGAAAGAAAAAGCGCAGACTCACCCCCGGAGAATACCGTGCCGCGGAGCGTGGTGAGAGCTGGAAGTTTGCGCTTATCAAAGCCATTGAGGAAGCCCTGCTTTACTCTCCGGACAAAGAAAGCTTTATTCAGAACATGGAATATGAAGGCTACTCTGTCCGATGGGATCACCACAAATATATCCTGTTTACCACGCCAGAGGGCAAAAGCTGCCGTGACCGCAGCCTGCATGACGACACTTATCTCAAAGAAACCCTCGAAAAGCTGTTCGCTTATCGCACCGAGCATGGCTTTGCTCCACTGACTCCTGAGCCGCCTGAAGGCTGGATTGGTCAGATGGAGAGGGCAGGCTCTCTCACCAATGACATCATCTCGCTGGGCAAGAATCTGGAGGGCACGGTCAATGTTCCTCCGCCCATCCCCCCGAATACTTGGACGGAGAGCAAGCAGCGCCAGCGGGAAATCCTTAAAAAGCTGGCTCAGGGACACAAGCTCCAGAGCGAGCAGGGACAGGAAATGAATTTAACCATGTAACCCGTAAGGGAGAAAGGGCACTTATGGACAGAGAAAAAATGATCGCGCGGCATTATGTAGAAACCGGGATTCTCGGTGCTTACGAAACCGCCGAGGTCATCCATGAGGAAGAAGAAAACGGAAAATATGCCCCCTGCTTCGATGATGCTACCGTGTTTTTTGATAAAAATCAGACCACAACTAGCCGCATTATGTGCATCGAGGGCAGGCGGTATCGCATCTGCTCGGTACTCCCTGCGGCAGGGCATACCCCCACGGACAAGATGCTTGCTCTCATCGACACAAGGTTTGAAAAAGAATCGCACAGTGCTTGAATTCAATAGATTTGCGGCATCTGTTACGGTATGATGTGTGGTACCGTACCGGTTTGCCGCAAGAAAGGAGAAAATGACGATGGCAAACCAAGAAAAATATACGATTTTATATGGCAGACTCAGCCAGGAGGATGATCTCAAGGGCGACTCTAACAGCATTCAGAACCAAAGACTGCTCCTTGAAAAATATGCAAAAGAAAACGGCTTCACCAATGTGAAATTCCTGTATGACGACGGTTACTCCGGAACTAACTTCAACCGTCCCTCGTGGAACGAACTGCTGGGTCTGATCGAACAGGATCAGGTGGAAACCCTGATCGTAAAGGACTTATCCCGGCTTGGCAGAGAGTACCTGCAGGTGGGATATTACACAGAAATCTTCTTCCCGCAGAAAGGCATCCGCTTTATTGCGGTCAATGATGGCGTGGATTCTCTGTATGAGAGCAGCAATGACTTCACCCCTATGAGGAACTGGTTCAACGAGCTCCATGCCAAGGATTCCAGCAAAAAGGTGCGTGCGGTCAAGCGTCTGCAGGCGGAGCGCGGGGAAATTCTCGGCGGCAGACCGCCCTATGGCTACCGCAGGGACGAAACCGTCCGTAAGGGCATCGTCCCCGACGAGGATACAGCTCCCATTGTGCAGCGTATTTTCAGTCTGTGCGCCGGAGGGAAAGGCCCCAATCAGATCGCCCGGATTCTCACAAAGGAGCAGGTGCTCAATCCAACCAATACCTACTACCGCAGAACGGGAAAGGAACACAAGGGTCTGGATACTGCAAGCCCATACCGCTGGACTTCCAGCACGGTAACCGGAATTTTGGACAATCAAACCTATCTCGGTCATATGCCGGGACTGCGGAGAACCACCCTGTCCTACAAAAACAAGAAAGCCGTTTACCACGATGAATCCGAGCAGGTTCTGGTGAAGAACACCCACGAAGCGCTGATTACGCAGGAGCAGTGGGATCTGGTGCAGGAGCTTCGCCAGCGGAAAAAGCGTGTGCCGAAGCAGATGGAGGAGCCTAATTTATTTTCTGGATTGGTGTTCTGCGCCGACTGCGGAAAGCCCCTTGTCCTGCACCGTGCGCACACCATGGATGCGGTTAAAAACAACTTCATGTGCTATACCTACAAGAAAAGAGGCAAGGAGGTCTGCTCCTCCCACTACATCAGAGAGTGCGATCTGGTTCAGATTATCCTTGACGATCTGCGCAGGGTGACCCATTTCGCCAGACAAAAAGAAGCCCTCTTTGCAGAATACATCAACCGCAAAAACTCGGTGGAGCTGCGGAAAGAGATGAACAGTCTGCAAAAAGAGCTGGATGCGGCACGGCGCAGGGATACGGAGCTGACCGTACTGTTTAAAAGGCTCTATGAGAATAACGTGCTGGGCCGGGTGACCAATGAGCAGTTCCGCATCCTCTCCACCGATTACAATGACGAGCAAAAGGCACTGCGGGAGGTGATTCCGCCAAGGAAACCAGGCTGCAAAAGCTGGCAGACTCTGCCTCCAATGTGGACGCGTTCATTGAAAAGGCCAAGCGGTACACGGAGATTCGTGAGCTGACTCCCGAAATACTGAGGCTCTTTATTGCAAGGATTGAGGTGGGTGAAAAGAGCGAGAAATACTCCCGCACCGCTGAGCAGGCAAGCCGTATCATCTATCGGGATGTGGGCATTATGGACAGTGTAG
>ENA-UOOK01001093-UOOK01001093.1-fermentation-metagenome-genome-assembly--contig:-NODE-1093-length-36198-cov-12.205047_pt1 | contig 36198 bp, 32 predicted proteins | sample MGYA00245777_ERZ724023 | MGnify/ENA primary metagenome ERZ724023 (study PRJEB28704, sample SAMN03018312) | fermentation metagenome | biome: anthropogenic terrestrial biome; feature: soil...
TAGGGAGGTGTGTCCCCATACCTCTAATAAAATAGCGGTAGGTCATTCGCAACGAGTTCCCAAAATATGCGACGAAAGGAGCTGATATTTTGGTGAACGAGACTGCGAGATGCCCAAGACATGCGAACCCGAACCGAGACTGCGAGAATTCCGTCTCCGGAATTCTTATTTAAATGTCCAAAACTTGCTTATTATATAATTAGAAATTATTACTAAGATATTTGTCCACAATTTTGCCATATATTCACTGACGGAAAACATCTCTATCAAAACTATCATTGTCCCTATATCTAAAGCATATGTAAACAGCCTTCCCAATGAAAATTTAATAAATTCATTAAAATATGATTTATTGCTTAGAAAAACATATTTTTTATTTATAATAAATGCAAAAATAACTGAAATAATAAATGCCGCAGTATTAGATATCTTGTAATCGATGCCGATAAAAAGCATTGCATAATATACAATGAAGTTTACGATTGTAGTAAGTACTCCGGCTATGAGGTACGCAGCCAATTCTTTTGAAACTCTATTCTTCATTACAATCGTCCGCCGTCTTCTATTTTTTCATTATTGTACTCATCTATAATATAAAGAGGACGATACTTGGTTTCATTAAAAATTCTTCCCACATATTCTCCGATGATTCCCAAGCTCACTAACTGAACGCCTCCCAAGAATAAAATTGTAACCATCATTGAAGGATATCCTTGAACCGGGTCTTTCCAAATTAAACTTTTAATAAGAACAATAAACATATATATTATACTGAAGATTGATACTAAAATACCTAATATGGTGGATATTCTTAAAGGTGATGTGGTAAATGAAGTAACTCCCTCCAATGCCAAATTGAAAAGCTTCAGATAATTCCACTTGGTTTTGCCTGCAGCCCTTGGTTTTCTGTCAAATAAAATTTCCTTTTTGTTAAACCCTATCCAGCTGAACATTCCCTTGGTATATCTTTGTTTTTCCCGAAGCTTTTTTAAAGATTCAATTGCTCTTCTATCCAAAAGTCTAAAATCCCCTGTATCTTCTTGAATAGGTATCTTGGTCATCTTCTGCAGCACTTTGTAAAATGCAGCTGAAGTGAATTTTTTGAACCATGATTCTCCTTCCCGGCTCCTTCTTTTTGCATATACATCATCATAGCCTTCTTCCCAATGAAAAATCATTTCCTTGATAAGCTCGGGAGGGTCCTGTAAATCAGCATCTAAAATCACTGCGGCATCACCTGTCACATAATCAAAACCTGCCGCCATAGCTGTTTCCTTGCCGAAATTTCGTGAAAAGCTTATGTAATTCACCCTTGAATCTATTTGCTGCAAATTTCTGAGAATATTTAAAGTGTTATCGCTGCTGCCGTCATTTACAAAAAATATTTCAAATTCATAGCCTGAAATTGTTTCTACCGCCTTATTTAATTCATTATATAACAAGGGTATTGTTTCCTCTTCATTGTATGCCGGTATCAACAAGCTTACTTTTTTCATATCTCTCTCCCTACATCTCTAAGAGTAATCGGACTTGAATAAGTTCCGTCGCCGCTTACTGCAATCACATTTTCGTCAATGTAGACTGCAGGAATCACTCCTGCCTTAACATTTGCATCCTTGTGATAAATAAATCCGTCCTTATCCACTATTCTCACCATGCTTATACTGCTGTAATACGGCGTTCTAAGCCAATATCTTTCATCCTTTTTTAAATTTATATCATTCTCATATACAAAGTTCTGAAGCTGATATGCATCAAGAAGAAAAACACCTTCTGTGGAATAATCATAATAAGCATCAGTATTATAATTTTGGCTTGCATAAGAAGTAATTGAATTCCAGTAAAAAGGTTTATTGCCTCCCGTACTTTGTTGAATATTATTATAGCTTAAAATATTTTTAAGTATTGCATCGTTTAAAAGAGTTTTTTCATCTTCATTAAAATTATTCTTAAATTCAAACAGCCATTTTCTCACGTCAGATTCAATCCAGTCGTTTGAGCCGTAAATATTCTCGGCATTTGTTTCATCCTTCTTATCAAACTCCATATATTCAACCGCATTATCACACCATAAAAGATAGCCGTTTTCATCATTATTCAAAACAACCCACTTCAACGGTTCATTGTTATATCTGCCTAAATAAATATATTGTCCTGTTTTTAATGAACCTGCCTCTTTTGTTTTTTCGTTTGCAGGCTGAATAAGTATTATTATACTCAACACAACAACAGCTGGTAAAGCAATCAATAAAACCGTTTTTAAACTATAATTGTTTATAAGCCAATATATCCCCACAAGTATCATTAAATCAAAGCAGAGGTTGAATAAAAGCATATGCTTTTGCAAATCAGCTTCACCATTTCCTATTACAGGAAGTACAAATTGACTCATAGTTGTTAAAAACAGCAATAAAGCCGCAAAAGCAGCAGCCGTTCCTTCATTATAATATTGTTGTATATTGTTAATAATCTCATATATATTTATTATAAAAAACAACACTGAAAAAGTAACTATAATATAAAAAGCGCTGCCTAAAGTATTTTTCCTGATATTGCTCCACAAAGAAAACCTTTCGGTAAATGACAGCCGTTCCGGTTCATCCCCTTTTGAATAGTTCCCTAAATATGAAGGTCTTATTATTACAGAGCTGTCAGCAGACAGCTTAAGCTTTTCCATGAACCTTGACGGATTTAACAGATAAAACTTCAGTATGTCCACAAAGGATGCATTATCATATACTTCCTTTTGAAACTCATTGCTGTAAATATCAAACTCCCCATGGTTCAAAAAACCGTGGGTGTTTGTAAGGGGCAGATATTTTAAAGGAATTGAAAGCTTTTCCAAATCCTTTTTTGGCTCCTTTGAATCTTTTGTAATTCCGTAGAAAATACTTTGATAATTGTTAACCTGGCTCATCCACTTGGGTGCATTCATGTAATATAAAATAGAAAAACAAATAATCAAAAGAGAGCCTATTAAAATTAACGCTCTGTTTAGCCTGTCTTTTTTTACAATAAATAGTGTAAGTGAAAATAAACCTATCAATATTCCAATAGGAGTATTAGCAACCTTAGCACCGGTTAATGCTAAGGCAAATATATAAAACAAAATTCCGTAATAAAAACTCTTTCCATTTTCCTCCGAGTTTATAAATGCTGTAAGGGAGCCCAATGCCATCATTAAAGAAGCAATGATTACAGCTTCTCCGAAAAAAGAATTAAAATATAACAAATAGCCCATATCGCACAAAATTACAATTGATATTAATAAAAATAAAAAATGTATGTATCTATTTTTAAACCTAAGATTTATAAGAAATAAATAAAGTCCGTAAGAATAAATTGCGGCATATAAAATACCCAAAATTTTTATATTGAATATTTCCGGCGACTTGCCAAAAATGATTTTTAATAAATAATTTATTATCATTGAAATTTTAATGAATATAAACTGGGTTGAAAAATATTCATTGTCATTTTCAACCTTGGGGCTGATAATATTTGACAGGGAGCCTTTTATATCTTCACCTGACATATCATTGACAGTATAAAAATTGTATGCATAAAAATATCTGTTGCTTATTTCAGGCTGAAATCCCAAGGGCTGTATTACTCTGTAATAATCACTGTTGTCAGCAATTCCAACAAAAGGCTCTTTTAGCAACAAAACTAAAGAAAAAGCAAATATTAATAAAAAGAGCCCCCGCCTTTTTATATTTTCCATTTTTACTCCAATCTCAATGCTACCATAGTAGTATTATGGCACAGAAAAACGTTTCTGTAAACATGATTTTAGTATATAAAAAAAAGGGGGTGGTTACCCCCAAATTACCTAATCCTTGTCATTACTATGAATTATCTATAAACTCTTTCCACATATCCGCTTGTTGTCGCTCTTAGCAAGCTTGAATAGCTGAGTTTGAAGTTAACAATATCCCCTACATGATATTCTTTGTCTGACTTTGACATATCAAGTATCAAGTGGTCTGAGCTGGCTCCTAATATATCAATTTTAGAATCTACAGGATGCAGGGCATCAGGATCTACATCCTGTCTTCCCACTGCTATTATGGCTCTTTTAATTATGCCCCTGTCTTCATAAACAGGTTTATTCCCAAAAGCATCAATGCCTGTCTCTCCTATGGGGATAGATTGTTTTTCTTTTAATTCAATTATTTCTGCTTCCAATGTAAATGCATCGTCATAAAAGCCTTCAAGCATTTGACTGTAAGCAGTTTCACCGCCTAAAAGAAATGCCTCCCCTACCCTTAAATTATTAATTCCTTCCGGCAGTTCATTCCTTCCTATTAGATAAATTGAACTTGAATTACCCCCTGATATCATTTGTAACTCAATATTAAATTTCTTCTCAATCTTTCGTGCAATTTCAACAAGCACTGAAAGATTATCTTTTTTTGGTATTACTGCTCCATAACATGTTAAATTTACTCCAAGTCCAAAAAACTGAATATTGTCAAGCTTTAACGTTTCTTCAACAGTATGATAAATTTCATCTTCGTCTTTGAAGAATATACCTTCTCTCAAATCTCCCAAATCAATCATCAGAAGAATTTTATGAACTTTATTTTGTTTTCTTGCTGCTTCATTCAAGTTTCTGATTGTCTTCAATTCCGAGTTAAGAGAAATATCTGCATATTTTACTACTTCATCAGTTTCGGAATTCATGGGCAATCTTAACAAAACTCTTTCCTTCTTGGTTCCTTCATATTTTTTAAGGTTTTGGATGCGAGAATCAGCTAAATAATCTATATTTGAATTATCTAATATTTTGTAAATTTCCATATCGGCAGAATAACCTTTTGTAACAATCATGAGTGAGCTTCCTGAGTCTTTCACCATTTCAGTAATTTTGTCAAGATTGTTTTTTACTTTTTTTATATCAATTACTAACCTTGGATACATATAATCACCTACATTCTTAAACTTTTTTTCATAAGATACAAAGCATCATACAGGTAACTTTTCGACAATACCCCTAAAGATGACAATATATAATCTTCATCTATTAAAACCCTTGCAGCCCCGGTAGGATACAATTCATGCTCCTTGCCATATGTTTTGACTAACTCCAAAATTTGTTTATTGCCGGATAATCTTGTCAATGTACCTCCGGTTCCTATGATGTACTGAATAGCGGTTAAATCCTTTCCTTCAGCAACTGTTTTTTTACCTGATGCAGTATAGAAATATCTTAATTTTCCTGCATGCCTTTCCAATGATGTAAGAACTGCTTCCTTGGTAAGTCTTTCGACAAATTGTTTTTCTCTGTCAGTGACCGGAATCGGCTTATAATTTTCTAAAAGCTCTTCTGCATCGGGAAATTCTTTTTTTAGATTATCCATGCCTATTTTTTCAACAACGTGAGCAACATTCACATATACACCAAGATCTCCTTCAACTGTCCGTTTTGCAACAGGCTCCGGACTGATTAGTATTGAATTGATTTCGCTGGAGCCACCGGTTACTGAATGAAGGTCTGTTGTTGCACCGCCAACATCAAATATTATCAAGTCTCCTATTTCTTCCTTTAATACTTTAGCCGCTTCCATTACTGCTCCCGGAGTAGGGATAATAGGTCCCTTCACTAACTCTCTTACCTTAGCCATCCCGGGTGCATGAATAATATGCTCTTCAAAAACATCCTGAATTATTTTTCTTGTAGGCTCTACAACCAATGTGTCGATTTTGGGATAAACATTTTCTGCAATATAAAGCTGATTATCTGCTTCTTCACACATCAGGCGGACTTCTTCCCGGTTTTCAATATTTCCTGCATAAATAATCGGAGTCTTCAATCCCATTGACAATATCATTTCCATATTGTAAATAGCTGTGTCTCTTTCTCCGTAATCAACACCGCCAGCTACAAGGATAATATTAGGTTTTATTTCCTGAATCCTTTTCAAATCGGTTCTTCTGAGTCTGCCTGAAGTAATCATCTTGATAATTCCTCCGGCACCTAATGCAGCCTCCTTCGCTGCCCGAACCGTCATATCATAAACCAGTCCGTGAACGGTCATTTTCAAACCGCCTGCAGCACTACTTGTAGCCAACATATCATCCCATGTCAATGTATCCGCCTGCAGGTTTTTCTTTAAGTCCTCAATAGCGCCCTTAAGCCCGATTGTTACGTCACCTTCCAATACGGTTGTAGGTGCCTGACCCTGCCCGGTAAAGGCAGGGTTATCGGTACCTATTCCATTGAATGCATTAACTACTGTAGTGGTACTGCCTATTTCAGCTACCAATACATTTACTTTCATTATGCGTTCTTTTCCCTTCTTTTCTTTACTAAGAAACTTGCAACATCTATTCCGTGGGTTCCTCTTCCAAAACCCGCATCCAATCCTGCTTCCTTGGCTGTCTCATTTGTAACCTGAGTACCGCCGCAGATAATCATCACTTTGTCTCTGATACCCTTTTCTATTGATAGATCATGAACTTTCTTCATGTTTTTAATATGAACATCATCATGAGTTATTATAGTGCTTAATAGAATTGCATCAGCATTAGTTTCTATAGCTGCATCCACTAATTTTTCAACAGGACATGAAGTTCCAAGGTATTCATATTTAATACCAAAGCCTTCAATACCGCCGTGTTTTATATCCAATGTTTCTTTAAGCCCCACTGAGTGTTCATCCTCTCCAACAGTTGCTGCAACAATAAACATTGATTTATTTTGAATATCTTCTCTTATTTCTGCCTCTGACAATACATCCGGTTTTTCAGGAATAATCAGCTCATTTATATCGATATCAAAGTTTACCTTTCCTTTTACTTCACAATAAGTACCTTCAGATGGATGTATGGATTGTTTGTGAACCACAGTCACTTCTTCAAGACCCATTTTTTCACCGCATTTAATAGCGGCAAATTCTGCTGTTCTCTCATCCAAAGGCAGGAATATTGTCAGCAATACTGTACCGTCAGCCCTCCATTCAACTTCAGGTTTTACAAGATTTGTATCATAGTATTTTTCTACCTCTTTAAGTCTTACATTTACATTATCATGCTCATCTAATTCATCTATATACTGAATTTTGGAGCGGTCCTCAAATGTGTCTCCGCCTATGGCGTCACTTGCTTTTTCAAATTCAGCAGGAATATTGTTATATCCATAATGAACAGATACAGGAGCAAAATAATCCTCATCTCTTTCATATATGAAGCCGTATCCTATTCCGCCTTCAATTTGACGTGGTATTCCGTCTCCGTTTCTTTCAGGATATTCACCGCTGTCAATGAAGAAGCCTTCCTCAACTGCCTTGAAATATCCTCCTACTTCAATCATTTCCTCCATGAACAGTATTGCTCTTTCCTTCAGTTCGCGGACCTTGTCGCCTAACGGACCTTCTCTGTCAATCTTAACCATCTCTCTGAAGCCGTCCATGCCTGTTAATGCTTGTTTTGCAGTCATTGTTCCTGCAATATTGTTATAGTGCCAGGGCACATTTCTTCCTTCATCAGGAGTGATGGTAGATTGAATATCAGCACTTGTAAGCCTTGATATTACCATATTCAATGTATGAGTTACCGCTGCTTCACGAGTATCTGATTCCATGTATTTTGTGTTTTGCTGGGCTCTCATTTTAAAATCCTTGAACAAATCACGAAGAGCTACTGCATATGGTAAGTCTAACCTCATACATGGTGCAGGAGGTGCTGTTGGCGGTACTGTAGACAATGCTATGTTTTCAGGTTTTATGCCTATTTTTACAGAAAATGCTGTATTTATAGCATGCTGCACCATTAATTCAGGCATAACCTTCCAAGCTTTCATGGCTGTAGCATTAGCATTGTGAGCTCCGTCTATTTGAAGCATATCTGCCCAAGCCATTACTTTCTTAGCTTCACAAGCATCAACAAAGCTTCTTACCATGTTGACATTCCTGTATAATACATTATACTGAGGATCCTGGTGAGCTCCGTTAACTCCTTCTTCAGCAAACATAACTGCTATGTCAGGCCCTGCAACTCCTGAAATATATGAATGGAAATTAATCGGACGGCCTATTTCATCTTCAATTAAATCACAAGCTTTTCTTGAGGCTCTCACTTGTTTTCTTGTAACCATTATACCGCCGATACCTTGGTTTGTACCTTCAAGCAGTGAGTCTATATGTGACTGTCCGGCTGTTCTTATAACCATAAGATGATCAGCACCATGCCATGCAGCCATACGCATTCTTCTAATATCATCTTCAAATCTTCCTGAAGCAATTTCAGTAGTTATTACACAATCAGGCTGAGGGTCTATGTATCCGAATCCTCTGCTTCCGGGAAGAGGAATTGAATTTTTCAAGCTTTCAGATGTCTCGTGATATTCAAAATCACCGATTGTTCTTTTTTCGTTTTGTCCTTCCCTCCAATGCCATCCACGGCGCCTCGGCTCATATTTATCTAAGTCTTTTAATAATTCTTTTATATCAAGTTTTTTGTTAGGTTCAAGTTTCATTCTCATCCCTCCTAAAATAGTGTGTCAACATCATCCCAGTGTTTGCCGTCTGCAAGCAATAATCCTGCTTCACGCACTGAGCAGCCTAATTTCTTGGATAATCTCCAAACAACATTGCCTGCACCTTTTCCCATTAACCCTTTATTCATTACACCTTCAACTATGGGTTTAACTTCAAGACTTGAGAATCCCATTCGAAGCAATATGCTTCTTTCAACAGATGGTGTTGTATTTTTTTTACCTAATTCCAATAGAGGGTCTACAATTTCTTCCGCTAAATTCCAAAATCTTTCGTATAATTCTTCATCTGTAAGCTTCGCTAAGTGAGCTCTTCTTTGCTGGTAATCATCAGCTCTTTTCATAAATATCCTCCCGTTATCTTTAAATTTCAAATAGGCGTATTTGACTAACGTTTATAATTTTTTTTCATTCTGAGCGCAGCGAAGAATCTCATCTTTAAATATTAGAAGAGTCTTGCTATGTTTGGAATGATGTTAAGTCACATACGCCTTAGATTTATGGTTTATTTATAGTGATGCGATTGTTTCCTTTACAAATTCCACGTCAGAATTTGTTTCTGCTGCAAGGAATTCTATGTCAGCTTCCGTAGGTGTTACTTTGTAATTGTTCAGTGCATTCCTAATCAATGATTTCCTCATATAAATTACATCTGCATCATTTGCTGTAATCATTGAAGGATGTAAAGGTAAAATAATATTCTTCCCCGGAACTTCATCCTTTGGATCTCCAAATTTAACTTCAATTCCGTTAGCTCTTGCAAATGACAACTGAGGCTGAATATGCTTGCCTGCTCCTGTATATTCGGTTTCCTGAACAACTATTGTTTTATCTTGGTCTAATTCCTGTGCTAATGCAAATGCAGCCGTAAGGGAAGTATTCCCGGCAGGACCTTTCTCTAATCCTTCAAGAGATGCCAATGCTTCAGTAATATAGAATACCTCTCCTTGTCGAACTGTTAAGTATCTATCAATATATCTTAATGGTCTTGCTGCCGAACGGGGAACATCAGAACGATCCGGCCATGTTGAATAAGGCATTCCGAATCCCGTATGTCCTGTCGTAAATGATTTTTTATTGAACTGAGTGTCTGATGCCATATGAAGTCCTGACAAATCAACGCTGGCTGCAACTATTTGAGACTGAGCTCCTGCTTTTTTCAGCCCTCTTGCAGTCCCTGTCAGGTTTCCGCCTCCTGCGTTTGTTGCCATTACAACATCCGGGTCCTTGTTGAATTTTTCTCTGAATTGCATTGCAATTTCATAACCCAATGTTTCTACACCTGCAACTGCAAATGGTGTATACAAGGAAGCATTGAAATATCCGGTCTCCTCCAATATTGTAAGGAATGTGTAGAATAATTCAGGACCTACTGACAATTGAACAACTTCAGCTCCCAATGCTTCACATTTTCTTGCCTTTTCAATTATTTCCGGCTGGCCTACACCTCTTGAATCATAACATTCCTGAACTACAATACATTTTAGTCCATACATTGCCGATTGTGATGCAACAGCTGCACCGTAGTTTCCGCTGGTAGCCGTAACAACACCTTTGTAGCCAAGCTTTTTAGCTTGGTAAACTGCTGTTGACGCTCTTCTTGCTTTAAAGCTTCCTGATGCATTTGCTGCTTCGTCTTTTATGAATATTCTTGCGCCTTTTCCTTCAGGAGCAATTTTTCTTGCCAGGGCAGTTAAATTTCTAAGCTCTATTATAGGAGTATTGCCAACTCCATGTTCAGACTGAATTTTTTGGATTTCTTCAATAGTAAATCCGGCTTCTTTCATCATTCTTTCGTAATCAAAAGCTATCGAGCCGCTTTCAAATATTGAAAAATCAATACCTGCTGAATTTTTCATTATTTCCGGTCTTCTTGCCATAACGGCAGCATAACTCATATCTTTACTCATTATCAGCACCTCCAAATAAAATTTCTTTAACTTGTTCGCTGATAGTTATTAATTCAGGAACGAACTTGCCAAAATCATGCTTGTAATATGGAGCTGCTTCTAACAAAGTACCTTTTTCTATTCTTTTGGTTCTTGTTAAAACTGTTACTTCATCTCCAATATTTGCATCTTCCTGTAAATATCCTTTAGTCCATAACTCCAAAGGCACCTTTTTAGTATCATCAGGAACCTGTGGAACTCTTTCTGACGGTTCTAAAACATTTCTATGTATTAAAACCCATGTACTTTTTTTAACCATTATTACGCTCCCTTATATATATTATTATTGTCATTGCTTCTCGCAGTCTCGCTGCACAATTTATATATTCGGGGACATTCCTCTTGCCCCAAAGACTATCCTTATAGTAGAGGTGTGTCCCCATACCTATAATCGTCGCACAAAATTGGCGCTCGTTGCGAAAGACCTACCAACAATTTCTTTCTCCCTATCGGTCGAAGAAATTGGGTTAGGGCTTCTTTACTTAACGATTTTGCATTCCGGGTCGATTAGCTCTCTCATATCTCCCATTATTGCTCTTGGTGCCGGAATAGTAAGCATTGTATTCAATCCCGGTTTAGCGTTGATAATCATCGGAATAGTATTTACGCACATGGCAATAGTACCGATACCTCCCGGAACTTCCGGAGAATTAACCAAATTAATATTTGGAGTTCCTTTGATTATTACGTAGTCACCTGTTTGAATACCAACTTGCTCAGGCTCGATTTGCTGAGGGTGATCCATTTCAATTTTTAATTCACCGTCAATATATCCGTAACCCTTCATTGCGCAACCTGCAACATCCCCTGCTTTGGCAAATCCATGAGGTGACTTTCTGTCTACGTCTGTTACTATCGGACCCATTGAAGTAGTTACTTTATCAACCTTCCAACCTATGGCACCGGCAATCATACCGATTGATTCATGGAATCCAACGTGGCCTGACAACGTACCTGTTTCAACGCCTTTATTAAACTCATCCACAGTAATTCCTATACCTTGCTCATGCATAACTGCAGGACCAAAAGGAGATAAACTGTTTACTCTTCTTGCTGTTATATGGTCAACTGTTTCGCAGCATCCTGTCATAACAACAACCAAGTAGTCCATAATTAATCCCGGGTTGATACCTGTACCAATTATTGAAACACCGTTAGCTTTTGCTATTTCATCTAATTGTTTTGCAAGTTCAGGATTCTGAGCTTGCGGGAATGACATTTCTTCAGCACTTGATACCACGTTTATTTTTCTTTCCAAGCAGAATTTTAATCTGTCAAATGCTACCTTAGTAAATGAATCTGTACAGCATAAAACTACATCAGCTGCTTTTTCTTTAATAACATCTTCAGGAGTTCCAACAAGCACTTCAGGCCTGTCTCCTCTTTCTACCCCTATAATTTCATACATGCTTTTTCCTAATTTGGCGCCTCTGCCAACTGCACCGACTATGTCAACACCTTTTTTGTTTAAAAGCATTCTTGCCATGCCGCTTCCCATAGCTCCAAGTCCCCAGATAATTACTTTTACATTTTGCATTTGTTAATCCTCCTAATAATTTTCTACTCTCTTAGTATATATTAAGCAATTATTATGCCAAAAAATATCAAAGTACTCAAATTGCTCAAATTAAATGTTTTTAAGATAGTAATTTCAACTTTCAAGTAATTTTTCCCCATAATACCCGATTTATTCCAACTACGAATGCTATCATGTTAAAAGAGTTCTCAAAAATATATAAAAAAAGCAAATTATTTTGCAGTAGCTGCAAATATATTTGCTTTTAGTGTCTATATATTGATATCATATTTTTTGATTTTATGTTGTAAGGTCTGACGCTTTATCTTTAATACATTTGATGCTCTTGTAATATTATTCTTGCTGTTTGAAAGTGCTTTCTCAATTATCTTTTTTTCTAAATTACTTAAATATTTGTCTATGCCGTAATCTTCGATTTTTTCATAATCATCAATTTTGTATTCTATTGAATGTTGAATGTAAAAGTGACTGCCGGTCAAAATATGCTCATCATCTTCACACATGCTTACAGCTGACATAATCATATTTTCAAGCTCCCTTGCATTGCCCGGATAATCATATGATAAAAGGTACTCATATACTTCATCTGAAAAATCTGTTACATGTTTGTTGAACCTTACATTGTGTTTGTCCACAAACATTTTAGCAAGCAAAATAATATCATCGATTCTCTCTCTTAAAGGTGGTACATTTAATGGAATTACATTAAGCCTATAAAACAAGTCTTTTCTCAGCTTACCTTCTTTTAATATTTTTTCCGGAGGCTCATTACATGTAGTAATAATTCTTACATCTATGGGAATATCGGTTGAGCCTCCAACCCGTCTAATATAATTTTCCTGAAGTACTCTTAAAAGCTTAGGCTGCAGCTCATAAGGCATTGAATTTATTTCATCCAAAAGAAGCGTTCCCCCATTTGCCTGTTCAAATAAGCCGGCACGGTCAACTGCTCCGGTGAAACCTCCCTTTGAGGTGCCAAACAACAGTCCTTCCAATAAAGATTCCGGAAGAGCAGCACAATTTTGTGCTTTAAACGGCTTGTCCTTTCTTATGCTGGCATAATGTATGCTTTGAGCGATTAATTCCTTGCCAGTTCCGGTTTCACCGTAAATAAATACGGAGGCAGAATTTTTTGAAGATTTTTTCGCTCTGTCAATAACATCCAAAAAATTATCACTGCGCCCTACAATATTGTCAAAATTATATTTCTTTACTTTCTTATGTTTTACCTTTTCAGGTTTTTCAATTTCATCATGGAGCTTTAAAATTGTATTGGACATTTCTTCAATTTTGGTTATATTTTTAGCTACTTCAACAGCAGCTACAACCTCATCATCAATTACAACCGGTATTGTAGTATTAATTGTAGAAATTTCTTTTCCGTCTTTGTTCAAATATGTTTGTTTTAAATTTTTTGTTATAGTTTTAGAATACAAAGCTTTTAGAAGAGTGCTGTTTTCGTTGGTAAATCCCTTAAAAACCTCTGTAAACGGTTTCTTGATTACATCATCTAAATCCATCTTTTCCAAAGCAGACATAGATTCATTATATATGATGGTATTGCCATGCTTATCAAGTACATGAACACCTTCTTCTACTAACTGCAAAATTTTTTGCATCAATAGTAAACATTCCTTTGATTTCATAGCACCCTCCTATACTATTGGGACATTCCTCTAAATGCTTATCTACCATAGACTCACGCCCATTTAGATGTGTGTCCCCCTTCCAATTATTTTAATTGTATCATAATAATTCAATTTTTACAATGATGTTCTATTTGTTCTATACTTTCAGTACTTTCAGCAATAAAACATGAATCTTTCATGTTATTTAAAAAAAGCTACAGTATTTATTTATCTGCAACTAATGATTATTTATTATATTTACCAAAAAATTGCAGATGTTAATATTATACTTCAATTTCAGTTCCACAATTCCCTTCTAAAGCTTCTGTCGCTTTATAAAGAGATGTAATTATCGCCTTTCTCCCTTTTCTTGATTTAGCAAACTTTACGGCTGCTGTTATTTTGGGAAGCATACTACCAGGTGCAAAATGACCTTCTTCTATATATTTTTCTGCTTGTTCAATAGTTAAATGCCTTAAGTCTTCTGTTGAAGGAAGATTTTTATCTTCTAATGCATTGCCTCCTAATGCAATTACTACTTTAGTTGGTGTCATTTTTTCTCCTTTAAAAAAATTTAACATTTTATATTGTAGCAACAATTACAGCCTTAATTGTATGAAGTCTGTTTTCTGCTTCATCAAAAACAACCGAATGTCTGCTTCTGAAAACTTCATCCGTGACTTCTCTCATATCATAGCCTAATTCCATCTGCTCTTTTGCCAATTTTGTTTCAAAATCGTGGAATGCAGGAAGGCAATGCAAGAATATTACATCTTCATTTCCTGTTGCCTTTAACAACACCATAGTAACCTTGTATGGTGTAAGTAATTTTACTCTTTCAGGTATTAATGCTTCTTCTCCCATGGAAGCCCATACATCGGTATATATAACATCGGCTCCTTTAACACTATCCACACTATGGGATATTTCTATTTTTGCACCTGTATATTCAGCAACTTCATTAACTTTTTTCAATATTTCTTTATCCAATTGGTCAGCAAGTACCTTTGGCCCGAATGCAACAAAATGCATTCCCATTTTTGCACAGCCATACATCCAAGCATATGACATATTGTTTCTTATATCCCCTGCAAATACTACTTTAACCTTATTTAAAGGCTTTGCTACATGTTCTTCTATTGTAAGCATATCTGCCAATATTTGGGTGGGATGGTCTACATCAGTTAAACCGTTCCATACAGGAACACCTGCAAATTTAGCCAAATCTTCAACAACTCTTTGCTCATAGCCTCTGTATTCAATACCGTCAAAGAATCTCCCAAGCACCTTTGCTGTATCTTCCAATGACTCTTTTTTACCCATCTGAGAGCTGCCTGAATCCAAGAAGGTTACATGTGCACCTTCATCTAATGCAGCAACTTCAAAAGCGCATCTTGTTCTTGTTGATGTTTTCTCAAACAGTAAAACAATATTTTTCCCCTTCAATAAATAATCGGTAGAGCCTGACCTCTTTTTTCGTTTTAAATCCGCTGACAAGTCAAGTAAATATCTAATCTCTTCCGGTGTAAAATCCATTAATGTTAAAAAACTTCTTCCTTTTAAATTAACTGCCATAATTCATCTCCTTAATTTTTGATTATTTAAGCGTATTTTAATGTTCTATATTTCTACAATATTTCCTAATCCTTTTTCTTTTGCTAAATCTATAGCAACTTTACCGGTTACAAGATCTAACAGGGCTAAACCGGTAGCATCAAATACAGTTATGTTATCATCAGATAATCTTCCTTCTTTTTTGCCTGACAATACCTCACCAAGTTCGCCTATAATAGATTCTTTTGTAATAATACCCATTTTATAAGGTATTTCCATTTCGCCAAAACTAGTACACTGTTTTATATCATCAGCAAAGCTTCTTGCATTCCTAAATATTTCAGGATCAATTTCTTCCTTTCCAATCATATCAGCGCCTATGCAGCTAAAATGCGTTCCCGGTTTGACCCATTCCTTTTTTATTATAGGTGAAGTTGCTCTTGTTATTGTAATTACAACATCAGTATCCTGCAGTACAGCAGGCATATCATTAACGGGTATAAACACTTTATCATTAACTTCTATATTTATGTCCTTTAATCTGCCGGCAATATCTCCCGTAAATTTAACTGCATTTTCATAATCGATCGGATCAATTACTCTAATATTTTCAATTTGAGGCATTTCAATCAATGTTGCTGCCAACATATAAAATGCCTGACGCCCTGCACCTGCTAATAATAAATTTTTTGAGTTTTTTCGAGCGAGTGCTTTTACTCCTAATGCTGCCGCTGCTCCGGTTCTCATACTTGTAACAAAGGAAGCATCCATAACACCTAAAGGAACTCCCGTTTTAGAATCAAACACCAGCAACAGTCCGCTAAAACTTGGAATCCCTAAATCTTTGTTTAAAGGAAAATTGTTTAGAATTTTTGCACCGTGAAGCTTTTCTCCCATTACGTAACCGCTGCGTATGTCCATAACTGCCTTTTCTTCGTCGAAGTGATATTCTATAGAAGGCCACACAGAGGTTTTCCCGTCAGATTTTTGAATATATACACTCTTAACCCCTTCTATAACCTTATCGAATTCTAAAACCTTTTTTATTTCAGATTGACTTAATGCAATAATTTTCATTTATATCCTTTCCTCATTCTTCATGGGTAATGCTTTACCCTGAGCAACTAATTCTTCAATATATTCATCAATAAGCTTCATACCTTCCTCAAGCTCAGTTGCATGTGAAAGTGAGAAGCGGAATGTGTGCGGTAAATAGAAACAGTCACCGTGACATACCAATACTCCCTTTTGATCAAGTAGCTCATCACAGAATTTTTCTGCATCTATATCCAAGTTGTAGTGAATCAGGTATGTGGTACCATATGCATCGGCATACTGGCACAAATATTTATGTCCATCTAGCCATTTATCAACTTTTGCTTTATTTTCATTTATGATTTTTCTACTTCTTGCATAGATTTTATCCACATGCTCAAGAGCTATAGCAAAAATCCACTCATCAAAGACACCGCCACAAATAGAGTCATACGACCTTCGATTGAACAGTTCTTTTCTTGTTTCAGAATCTTTGCATATAATCCAGCCTACTCTCGTTCCGGCCATGGAGTAAATTTTAGAAGAACTGCAAGTAACAATTGCCTTACCATAAATATCAGCAAAAGAAGGCATATACTCTTCCTTAAGGCCTCTGTACATTTCGTCGCAGACAACCCACGCATCTACATCTTTTGCTATTTTTACAATTTCCTCCATCTCTTTTAATTCCAAAAGAGAGCCCGTCGGATTGTTTGGATTTGTAAAAAAAATAGCTTTAGTATTATTATCCACAACCTTTCTTACCTCATCAATATCCAGTTTGTATCCTGCTTCAGGCTTAAGGTGAATCTGACGAACTTCTGCACCTATTGATTTTGGAAGAGAATAAAATTGTTGATAGTTTGGCATTATTGATATTACATTATCGGTTTCTTCAATCAAAGCAAACACTACTGTGTTGTTTGCACCTGTGCCGCCATGAACCAAAATAACTTCTTCCGGATCAACATTCTTATAAAGATTTGCCACTGCCTTGCGAGTTCTCGATGTTCCCTCAAAATTTCCATAACCCAGGTTCATGTGCCTCAATTCTTCCATGAAATCTTCCATGCTTTCACCGGTTAATTCGAATAATTCTTCTACTGTCAGGGGAAGAACACAGCTTCCACCTAAATATATTTTATTTTTTTCGCTGTCACATGCCGGGTTTAGCCAGTTTTCTAGGACAAAATCATCTATTTTCATTTTTTTCCTCCTAAAATTCATTTAAATAATACTTAATTCTAAATACCGTTATGTCCTTAATCCTCTTTTTACATTTATTTATAGAATAAATAGCCTAATAGATTAATGAATTGTTATCCTTAAACTAACATAATAGTTAAGAAAATACAAGTCTACGAGCCTATGATAATTTTATGCACAGTATAAATATTATCATAGACTCTATAGGCTATTTAGATAAGGTCATTTATGAAATGGAAGAAATGCAATGCGTGAATATTACATTTGCTTTCTTGACGCAATCAATACTATCGGATATTAGTTCTCTTTCATAAAAATCTGAATAACGAGCCATATCCTTTTACTTCTCCATTATAATCAATCTTTTTTAATGCAGAAAATAGTGATACCTGATTACTTGACAACATAATTATTCCTAACTTAGCCTCTAATAACTCCATAATTTCGATTGTTCTCGAATTTGTACAGCTAATAAAAGTACCATCCACATCCGGTGTCTTTTCATACATAGTCATTACTCTTTCAGCATATTTTACAGGTACAACACGTACTATTTCATTGTCAAGTGTGCACTGCTCACCGGTAATATTTTCAACAGTTATACCTAATTGTTCAATAAATGCCTTTTCTTCAACATTAATTGAATCAAGGTATGGTGTTGCCATATTTATTTTTTTGCAGCCCGTTACCTTTAACGCCTCTAACAGTCCTGTTGAGGTTGTTGTAGCAGGAATTCCACCAGCCGCGTCAGACATTCTTTTAGATAATTTTTCATCCCAGCCAGGACCACCAAGAAAACTACCTGCAGTACATGCAAATACAATAACATCTACCTCACATGATGCTAACTGTTTTGATAACCTCTCAATCTCATTGGAATTTACCATATTCCAAATGTCTTCCGGTTCTGAACTGTCATTATCTATTGAAATACGAGCTACATGGAATGATACATCATCTGGCAACGCCATATGCCATTCTTTTTCAAGCGACAGACTAGATGCAATATAAATTACACCAATTTTTGCACTCCATTTTGACCTTTCTTCAATTACTTTCTTTTCTTCTTTAGTAAGCTCCATTTTTTCTCCTTTCACTCTAATGTTCTTAATGTAAAATTAAAATCCCAATTCCTCTCCTACAATTATAATATGGTAATCAGATTCTATAGGTCGTTTATGCAAAATAGTCGTAATGTTACAAAATCTATTCGGTGAACTACAACGTATGCATGCTCCACTTTTAACACTGGGACAAACCTCGCCATACTTTATTTTATTCATTGGTGCAGCCACGTTAGAAATTCTGTCCCTGGCTGCAGCCTCATTGGAGACTACCTTATTAATTCCAACTATCATAATTATTGTGTCTGCACCGTAGAGGCTGCCGGCAATTCTGTTTCCTACTCCATCAACATTTATGATTTCGCCCTCCATAGTAATAGCATTGGCACTTAATACGAACACATCGCTTGTCAAATAGTCTGCTAAAATGTCTCTTGCTTGCTCTCTTGTGGGAGCTTTTACATAACCATATTCATCACTGTTATATCCATGAAGATTTAACGCTGCCACATTAGGAATAAGTTCACAATCCCTTTTTCTTAAGTCTCCTTCCATGTCCAATTCATAAAAGCTGTGAGAATCCCCTATGCCTACAATACTGCCATCCGGTATAAGAGAATGAAGCAGACTCGCTGCTTCTCCCTTCGTTTCTACATAATAAGCTTCAAATAAATTCTTTTTTAATGCCTTTACCAGTGCCTCACCCTTATTCTTGTATAATTCTTTCTTTATTTCCTCAATATTATGTGTAACAGCTTTTAGAGGCACATTTACTTCTTGTCTAAGTTTACGCATTTACTATTCTCCTTTGCTTCGCTCAATATCTGAATCAAATAAGTCGAGAACCTCCTGTCCTGATTCACCAATCTCATCGACAAAAGCTTTTCTAGGTGCCGCACCAACTATTTCCTTCCATTCAGCCTTTGTTTCTTCAGAAACATCAATAATTTCCAAATCAGGTTTCCTCTCCTTTATCTGTTCTAAAGAGTCATCTGCAATCTGAGTTCTGTTTGCTAATGCTGCGGTATTTACCTTCATGAAAGCATTTGATAACTTTTCCTTTTCTTCATCTGTTAAGCCATTATAAAAACCACTATTCGTAATAACCACATCCTGTACGCATTGGTGATTAGAAAGCAACAAGTATTTCTGTACTTCAAAAAAATTATTGGAGTTAATAATTGTAAGCGGATTTGTTTGTCCATCTGCAGTGCCAAGCTGCAATGCACTATATATCTCCGAATAAGTAATTGTTGTAGGAGATGCACCAAAAGCCCTTACATTAGCGATATCAATGAAATTATTCATTGCTCTTATTGTCTGGCCATTGAAGTCTTCTAATCTACCTAATTTCTTATTGCTTGTGAAATTGCTAAAAGTTTCTGGATACCAGTCCAAAATCTCCAACCCTTTATCCGAAACTAAATCATTAATATAACTAACCGCTTCGCCCTCTCTAAAGATGTATGATAATTGTTCATTATCTTCAGGAAGTGCATAAGCAATAGTAAATATTTGTGCTTCTGGAACAATGTTTGCAAGTGCCAAGGAATAAACCTGAGCAAATTCGCTGCCGCCACCAAGTACTAATTCCATTCTCTGCTCATCATTGCCAAGTTGTTCGGCACCAAAAAGTTCAACTGTTACATTGTCAAATTCTTCCTCAATGTACTGTTTAACTAAATCAGCATATTGATCAAGCTCATCTCCGTTTCTACCGGTATGTGCATATTTCCAAACTTTCTGCTCAGTGCCGCCATCATTGTCTCCGCAAGCACTCAATGATAATACTAATACAACTGTTAATAATAGAATTAAAATCTTTTTCATCTCTTTCTCCTTTCATTTTATCGCTTTATTCACAGCAATCTATGAATAATAGCTAAATTGGGAAATGCTATATAAATAACTGATACAAACACTAATATAATTAAGTATGCAGGCAAGCCTTTTACTATACTTAAATACGGTCTATCAAATGCAGCGCAGGCAACAAAAATATTCGAGCCAAACGGAGGTGTTATACTTCCAATAGCTGCTTGGATTGAAACCAAAACACCTATATATACAGGATCCATTCCCATAGCTTGAGTCATTGGAAAAATAATAGGAAGCAAAATAAGCATCGCCACTATCTGGTCTACAAACATACATGCTATAAAAAATGCCAATGAAACTAATATTGCCATACCAACCGTAGAATTAATGTTTTGTGCAGCAATTATTGTTAATGTTTTCGGAATATTGAAATACGAAATTACCCATGAAAATCCCTGTCCAACTGCAATAAGAACAAATATAGCAGATGTCATTATTCCTGTTGACTTAGCTAAGTCCAACAAGTCCTTAAAATTAACCGTGCGGTAAATTAACATTTCACATAACATGGCATATATAACAGATACCGCTGCAGCTTCAGTAGGTGTAAACGTGCCGGAATAAATTCCTCCAATAATCAATACCGGGAATCCAAGCGCCAATATAGACTTTCTAACTGATACAATTCTTTCTTTCCAACTTACTCTCTTAAATTTAGGAATATTTTTCTTATTAGCATAAAAATAGTTATATACTGCAAAGAGCAGAAAAACAAATATTCCCGGTATTACGCCAGCCACAAATAACTCTCCCACTGATGTTCCTGTTAGAACGCAGTACATAATCATGTTTATGCTAGGTGGAATCAATACAGCTATAATTGCAGAAGCACAAATCAAGGCATCTGTATTTTGCTGATCGTAACCGTTTTCAATCATTCTGCTTCTCATAGGTTTCCCTATTGCAACTACAGTGGCATTAGATGAACCTGAAATTGCTCCAAAAATAGTACACGCACCGGCAACCGTAATCGCCAGACCGCCGGATATATGACCTACGAACGCTTTCACCAAGTCTACTAAATGATTTGCAGTCCTGCCAAAACTCATTATTTCAGCAGCAAAAATAAACATTGGAATGCTAAGCAAAGTAAATCCGGATATACCAGCAATGAATTGTTGAATGACAAAAGTCATACTTAAGGACGGCTGAATTGCAAGTATGAGCCCAAAAGCTCCAACTGCAAACGATGCAAGCATGGGAAATCCGCAAAGCAGCATCGCAATCATAAGAATTATTACAATAACACTCATTACGCGTCAACCTCCTTTACCAATGGCTCTCTGCCAATATAAATTTTATTTTTGTCTACAATCGTTAAGATTAACTCAATTAAGTATTCAAGTGCGAGGAATGTCAATCCTACTGTAACAATAAATATATTAATGCTGGTAGGAACCCCTAAAACCGAAGTCCTGCTCCCTACTTCCATAATATTTATTCCATATATGAAACTATGATAAGCCATATAACTTGATAAGAATGCCATGCCCAAATTAATAATCATACCCCATACTCTTTTAACACCCCACTTTGCGCGATCAAATAAGTACGATATCCTTACTTGCTTATCCAGCCTTGCAACATATGATGCACAACCAAAGGTTACTATTGTAATGCAATAATTGGCTATTTCACTTGAAGAAACAATACTTTCACGAAAGAAAAATCTGGCTATAACCCCGGCGAAAAGTATGGCTACCATTATCAAAATACTTGCAATGATCAAAAACTTCATTAGCAATTCAATTGCTTCATCTAATATCTTAATTATTTTCATTCTGCTTTTCTTCCTTTTCTATTATAGATTAGCTAACTAAATACTATTGTAAAAATAAAAATTTATACTTATTTTCCGAAGGCATGATAATATGCAGCTGAGATATATTCAAGAATTAGATTTGCAGCTACGTGGCTGGTCAGTTCTCTGTGGTCAGTCATTGGATTAACCTCTACGAAGTCAATTATATCTACATATGGAGCGAATGCCCTAATCAGATCTGTAACCTGAAAGTAATTTAAACCTCCCGGTTCTTGTCCGCCAGAACCAATGGCATAAGCCATATCTAAAGAATCAATATCAACTGTCAGATAAATACAATCTGTATCATTTCTAACTATTTCCAAAGTTCTTCTCGCAATTTCTGCCGCACCATGAATAAATACATCTCTTGGAGTGAAAATTGTCATTCCGCTTTCTTTAATGAAGTGATAATGCTCAGGATAATTAAATCCTCTCGGTCCGATTTCGACAACCTTAGCAGCATCATATTTATCCATCTCGATAGCTCTTCTAATTTCACTGCTACCTGAATGTGTTCCTTGCACCTTGGATTCAACCTTTAAATCCATATGAGCATCTAAATCAATGATACCTATTTTCCCGTTGGACTTTTCGTGTAAGGCCATGAAACCTGCATTTGTTACCGAATGGTCACCTCCTAACAGTAAAGGTTTGTAGCCCTCTTCCATAATATTACTGATTTCGGCAGCCATATCCTTTAAAGACTGTAAATGTTCATAGCGCACAATATCATCAGTATTGCCAAAATCTTTTAGGTCAACCTTATTATAATCAACCAAAAAATTATTGCTAACATCAAACAGCATATTATCTTCCATTCTGTTCATAATACCTGCAAGTGCTTCTCTGATGCTATTTGGGGCATATCTAGCTCCAGGCCAACCCCTACCGGCTTCCGTATCATAATTCAAGCCAAGCATACCAATCTTTAACTTATCCATTTTACCAAATATCCTCCTTCATAATTTGAATCTCTTATATTAAATAGCAAGATTTGTTCCAAAACTCTTTATATCAAAAAATATTATTTCACACTAATTGCCTTTTACTCAATAATCTCTATTTTACATTATCTACAAGAATATTCTTTTTCTAATAAATTTGTGCCCTTTAGTTGATCGTGTTTTTATTTAATTGTATCAATTGTCTTTATTCTGTACAACTTGTATTATTTTTTTTACATTTTGTAAACTAATCCTACATTATTTCTTGTTTTTCTTGTTTAGTTATGCTACACTATAGGTGTGACTATATAATATCATAAAGGAAAACGATATGATGAGTACAAACAAAGTTTTTAAGGAATTATTTAATTGTACAGACTCTATTCTAATTATAGATATCAATGGCAAAGTTCTTTACTACGAAGACTATAACGATCAAATAAATATGATTCGAGATAAAGATGCTGTAGGAAAGTCGATTTTCGAGTTGTATCCCTTCTTCAAGTATGAGGATTTCACAGTTTTTAAAGCCATAGATACTAAAAGTGTGATAGTAAATGAACTTCAACAATATGAAGTTAACGGCGTGCCTAAGAAATCACTAAACTCAGCCTATCCTCTTATAAACGAGACAGGGGTAATCGGTTGCATGGTAATGTCAGTTGAACTAAATAGTAAAGGTGGAAGGAAAAAAAGGCAAGGCTTCTATGCCAAATACGACTTTGACGACATTGTAACCCAGAATGCCGATTTCATAGCCAGTTTCTCTAAATTAAAAATGTTAGCAAGAAGCTCTGCTAATATCATAATTTATGGTGAAACGGGTACTGGTAAAGAACTAATTGCACATTCTGTCCACGCTAATAGCCCACGGAAAAACAATCCGTTTATTGTTCAAAATTGTGCCGCCATACCTGACAACTTGATGGAAAGTATATTATTCGGTTCATCTAAAGGTAGCTTCACCGGTGCCATCGATAAACCCGGACTTTTTGAGGTATGCGATGGTGGTACTCTATACCTTGATGAAATAAACTCATTATCACTGGATTTACAGGGCAAGCTGCTACGTGCAATAGAAAATAATTCAATTAGACGTATAGGTGAAAATATCGAGAGAGAAATTGATATTAGAATAATTACTTCTACCAATGAGCACCTTTCTCAGATGGTTAAGAACAAAAAATTTCGCAAGGACCTTTTCTACAGATTAAATGTTGCCAGTTATTCCATTCCTCCCCTACGTGAACGGAAAGATGACTTACCTCTACTTTGCAAGCATCTTATTAATCAATACAACTCTAAGCTAAATCACCATGTCCAGGGTATAGACAACAGTGTTATGGACTTTTTCAGAAACTACTACTGGGAAGGCAATATCAGAGAATTGAAAAATGTTATCGAATATGGATGCACCATCAAGTATACAGGGAATATAACCATGTATGATCTTCCAAGTTACATGATTACACCTAATAATAAATTCCTTGCTTCGGTTTCGTCGTCCAAACATAATGGGCAGTTAAAGAATTTAAATACATTTATAAAACCTGGCACAACCCTGGAAGGTCAAATTAGTATTCTTGAAAAGGAAATAATTAAGTCTTCTTTAGAGAGAAATCACTACTGCGTGACCAAGACGGCTACAGAATTAAATATCTCTCGGCAGACGCTGTATAACAAAATAGATAAATACAAATTAGAATAAAATGTGGTATGAAAAAAGTATGTTCTTATAGCAATTACATAAATAAAAAACATTAAAAAAATAAATAAAGAGGAGTTTAAATGAAAAAAATAGAAAGTTTTCAAGTAAATCATATATTATTAAAACGAGGGATTTATGTTTCAAGAAAAGACAAGGTAGGAGATAACACGGTTACAACCTTTGATATAAGGATGAAGGAACCTAACAGAGAGCCTGTTATAAATACTGCTGAACTTCACACCATAGAGCATTTAGGCGCAACATTTTTAAGAAATCATCCTATATATGATAAAGAAACCATATATTTTGGCCCTATGGGATGCAGAACAGGATTTTATTTAATATTTAATAATGAGCTAAACTCATCCGATGTTTATGAAATTATTAAGGAAATGTTTTTATTCATAATGAATTATGAGGGCGATATTCCCGGTGCAGATGCTATATCCTGCGGAAATTATCAGGATATGAATCTAAATATGGCTAAATATGAAGCCGCTAAATTCTATAATGAAATGCTTTTAAATATTAAAGATGAAAATTTAAATTACCCGGAGTAATAGGAAGGGTAGAGAAAAAAATAAGATCCTTCGGTGAACCTTCAGGGTGACGAATTGTCATTCTGAACGCAGTGAAGAATCTCTGTTTTTAATTGCCTGTTTTCAGCTTATTACCTTGTTTCCTTCTTTCAATTTCGGTCAAATACCTCTTTCTAATCCTTATGGCATCCGGTGTTATTTCCACCAATTCATCATCATTTATAAATTCCAATGCAGCCTCCAAAGTCATTATTTTTGGAGGTGATAATTTTATGGCTTCATCAGCAGCTGAAGAGCGGATATTTGATTGTTTTTTTAACTTGCACGGGTTTACGGTAATATCTTCTCCACGGGAATTCATGCCTATAATCATTCCTTCATATACCTTCTCGCCGGGAGCAATAAATAAAATTCCTCTGCTTTCCAAGTTATCCAATGAATATGCAATTGCTTCTCCCTGGTCATTGGATATCAGAACGCCGTTAGTTCTTTGAGGTATTTCACCCTTAAATTTTTCATAATGGTCAAATATTCTTACCATTGTTCCCTCGCCGCGAGAATCATTTATCAATTCCGTGCGGTAACCCAAAAGTCCTCTGGTTGGAACCATATATTCGATTTTAACATAATTACCGTCAGGCATCATTGAAACCATAATGCCCTTCCTTAAATTAAGCTTTGATATTACGGAGCCTGAATATATTTCCGGTACGTTTACAACAACTCTTTCTACCGGCTCCATAACAACTCCGTCTATTTTTTTTAGAATAACTTCAGGTCTTGATACGGAAACCTCATATCCTTCCCTTCTCATGTTCTCAAGGAGTATGGACAAATGAAGCTCCCCTCTTCCGGACACTTTGTAGCCGTCAAGTGCTCCTTCAAAAGCTTCAACCTTAAGCCCTACATTAACTTCCAACTCTTTTTCGAGCCTTGATTTTAAGTGCCGAGTTGTAACATATTTTCCGGACAAGCCAACAAAGGGTGAAGTATTGATTAAGAAATTCATGGACATGGTAGGCTCTTCTATTTTTATGGTTTCCATAGGAATAACATTGTTTTCGCTGCAAATTGTATCTCCGATGGATATGTTGGAAATTCCCGATACAACTACTATATCACCGCTGAATGCCTCATTTACCTGAGTACGTTTTAAGCCTTCATATATGAAAATATTCGATATTTTTTGCTTTTCAACACTGCCGTCATGCTTTGCCACAGAGACCATCTGACCTTCTCTGATTGTTCCTGCAGTCACTCTTCCTATACCCAATCTTCCTATATAATCATCATAGGCAAGAGTTGATACCTGAAGCTGCAAACTTTCTTCGTCCCTGTCAGGATAAGGCTGAACATGTTTTATAATTGTATCAAACAGCGGTATTATATTGTCGCTTTCCTCATCTAATTCATACTGAACGATTCCTTGTTTCGCTATGCCGTATAGTATTGGAAAATCAAGCTGTTCATCATTTGCATTTAATTCTACAAATAAATCAAACACCATATCAACAACTTCTTCAGCCCTGTGATTTTTCTTATCAATTTTATTTATTAAAAGTATAGGTCTTAGTCCGATTTCAAGGGATTTTTGCAGCACGAAACGAGTTTGAGGCATTGGCCCTTCAATGGAATCCACCAACAAAATAACCGTGTCCACAGTCTTCATGATTCTTTCAACTTCTGATGAAAAGTCAGCATGTCCCGGTGTATCTACTATATTTATTTTTATATCATTATGCATTACTGAACAGTTTTTGGAATATATGGTTATTCCTCTTTCTCTCTCCAAATCATTTGAGTCCATTATCTGTTCGGCTACTGCCTGATTTTCTCTGAAAACACCGCTCTGCTGCAAAAAAGCATCTACTAATGTGGATTTTCCTGCATCAACGTGAGCGATTACTGCTATATTTATAATTTTTTTCTTCATAATACCTCTAACGGGGACATTTCTCTAATGACTTACTCCAAGAGACTTACCCTGCATTAGAGATGTGTCCCCCCTCCATTCAATTTCCACAGCTTAGTTTATTCTTTTTCACGACATTATGCAAGTTTTTTTTCATCACCCTGCCTCAATCAAAAAGGGGAGCACCCTTCGTCCCCTTCAATTCATACTTGCAGTTATATCTATCTCGGTATGAATCCAACCTTCTTTTGAACTTTTCTCAATGTTTTGCACGCTGCAGCTTCCGCTTTCTGTGCACCGATACTAAATATCTCCTCAAGGTAATCCTTGTTTTTCAGTAAATAGTCGAATCTTTCCTGTATGGGTTTTAGTTCTTCAACAACAACTTCCGCAACATCTTCTTTTAATTGCGCATAACCCTTGCCCCCATAATTTGCAGCTGCTTCTTCAGGCTTAATATTTGTAATTTTCGAGTAGATATTAATTAGATTTTTTACTCCCGGCTGTTCGTCCGTATAATTTACAACACCCATGGAATCAGTGACTGAACGCTTAAACTTTTTCCTTATAACATCAGGTTTATCCGTTATAAGCACATATGAGTTTTCATTTGAGTCTGATTTTGACATTTTGCTTTCAGGGTCCTGCAAACTCATGATTTTAGCTACGTCCGTTGAAATGTAAGGTTCAGGAATTGTAAAAGTTTCGCCGAAACGATTATTAAACCTTTGCGCGATATCTCTTGTTATTTCCAAATGCTGTCTTTGGTCTTCCCCCACAGGAACCAAATCAGTCTGATATAAAAGTATGTCAGCAGCCATTAAAACAGGATAAGTAAAAAGTCCTGCAGTTATGGCATTGGAATCCTGTTTTTTAGATTTGTCTTTAAATTGTGTCATCCTGCTAAGTTCACCGTAATATGAGAAGCAGTTCAATATCCATGAAAGTTCTGCATGTGCCGGTACATGAGACTGAATAAACAATGTTACCTGTTCCGTATCTAACCCGGCAGCTATGTAAGCAGCAAGAACTTCATATGTATTTTTTCTTAACTCCTTAGGCTCCTTAGGAACTGTTATTGCATGCATATCAACTATACAGTAATAGCATTCATATTCATTTTGAAGAGCTACCCAATTTTTCAAAGCTCCCAAATAGTTTCCTAAAGTCAATGATCCGGATGGCTGCATGCCGCTGAATATTTTATTTTTACCTTCCATTTTACCCCTCCTGTATCATAAAAACGAGTTTCTATCATTGAAACTCGTAAATCTCAATTTTTATGATTATACTACTATGAAAACATTTTGTCAAAGATATATGTAATAATCAAAAACATTACTTGTGATACTTCTATTATAAATCCCTCAACCGATGACGGTACATTTTTTACCCTTTTATCCAATATGCTGACAATTACCGCGGAAAGCATAAACGTAAGTGATAATGAAATTATAAGCATATAGTTTAGTATTGAAGCAAAGAGAAAAGATATACCAAAGGCAGCTATTACATGACAATTGCCGCAGTATTTCAGTATCAAAGTATTATCTTGATCTCTTTTTATAACCTTGCTGAGTATTATCAAATTTGAATATCCTGCTGCAGGCATAATAATCAAAGAAGTTACAGGTACAATACGAAAGAGAGAAAAATATATTAAACAAATTAATACTACACCAATGATACCTGTTATGTGCTCCGTTTCATTTAAGGGCTTTATATAATAATTTAAAGTTCTGTAAACATCTTTTATACAAGACGTTTTTGTTGCAACACAGTAATATAAAAGAACTACAGAACTAATAAAAAAACCGTCGTATATATATCTAAAGGAAACAATAATGAATGCAACAAAACCAATGGCAAGTCCTATTACGGGAAGTGCTATTATTCCGCTTTTATAATCCTCCTCATTTGCTTCTTCATAAATGGTAAGACTTAAACAGGAATATTTTTTTAGCATTAATACAATGCCTATAACAATACTTCTTAAGTCAAGCATAATATTACCTCAATTATTTTTACCATTATATCATAAATGCAAGCCGCTATCGGCTTGCTTCACACCGATACAATGAATACACAGGTGCAAAAGACTATGTCTTTGCTTCATTAATTGTATTCATTATATCACAAATGATTCGTATAATAAATATAAATTATTATGTTACAGGCTGTTATAGAATCTATATAGGATTATATAAGCTTCCTGATATGTACAATAATCAAATGGCTTGAAGTTTAAACCGTCTCCTTTTATAAACCCTTTGTCTGCTGCAATGTATATATATGGTTTTTCGTTTTCTGCAACCTGTTCTATGTCATTATAATTTACAATCTCAAATTCTGAAATATTCATACCCATTTCATTGGCTATATATGCCAAAAGCTTTGCGATTTCAAGCCTTGTCATATATCCTTCCGGCTCATCAAAGGAATCCGCGTTTAAAATTCCCATTTGATAAGCTTGATACAATGAATTATTACTGTTAGCCAAAAATTTATAATAAGTAGTATAATCCATTCCGTCAGTTACAAATACTTCTCCATTAACAGGGTCCAACGCCACATGCTCTTCATAATCTACTAAATTAAAGTATTTGTTTAATTCATTCTCTCCTATTTTAATGTATAGCATATTTAAAATCAGTTTATAAAAATCTTCCCTATTAATATAAGCTTCATACAGTCCATTGAATTCTTCGGGAATAAGAGACTTATTTTTCATTTCTGCAATTGTATCTTTTGCCCAACATTGAGGAGTTTGAGGTATTGCATCAAACCAAAGTTTTGTATTTGCTGTAATTGAATTAAAAATTTTACTGAATTCTTCAGCAAGCAATTTGAGTTTTTCATGTATTATTGCATTATCTCCGCCATTAATATTGCGGAGTATGGAAGGATTTGCCTCTGCATACCATATTAAATGTGCAATATCATCCTCAAAACTTGTTGCAGATTGCCTGTTGACAAATACTTTGAAATGCTTCTCGCTCCAAGTACCATATTCAAAATCTTCATTTAATTTATTAAATTCATCTTTTAATTTATCAAAATTATATATTTCATGAATATAATCACTTATGAAATGGCTAAAATTATGTATCATAACTTGTTCCGAAGCATAATACGATTCAGAATATAAACTGCCTTCTAAGGTTTTTATGTAAATATTAACCGAGCTTTCATCTATTATTGATAATGTAAACAAATCTTTTATTATTTCCGTTTTATCTAAAACTACATTTGTTGCAATTCCCTTGCTTAAATAATAGTCGGTAATTTCTTTAATAATATTGTCAGGAAATTTCTTAATGTTTTTTTCCAATATATCAATAAATTCGCTGTTATCAGCACCTTCAGGTATTATAATATTTATACCGTAAGTTTTTTCTATATTATTCTTAATATCAAATTCATTGTAGGAGTTGCTGAAACCAAAAGCTTGGGTTCCTATCAATCCTATACATATTACCAAACATATTATCTTTTTTATTTTAATCATCTTATCTACCTCGCCGATAAATTATTTGATTTGATAAAAACCCTGATTAAAAAGTATTAAAATTATAACACAGCATTAAACAGAATGCAATATAATTTTGCAAACGTTTACGTTTCAATAATAAGGGCGTTAGCCTTGTCATTTGAACGCATGTGATGAATCCTATCTTTTAAAACCTGAAATCCTTAGCTATCGCTCAGGATGCAACCCGTAGAGTGAACAGTAAACTATTCTGGTAAATTCAAAAAAAAATGGTATAATAGTATATTGTAAGAAATATTATTTATGATTGATTGAAAAGCAGGGGAGTTCAATGAAAATAACAATAATATCCGTAGGCAAGATAAAAGAAAAATTTTTTACCGAAGCAATAAAAGAGTATTCAAAACGTCTTTCCAAATATTGCAAGCTTATTGAAGAAATTGTGCCCGATGAAAAAGCAGATGAAAACTTTTCTCCGGCAGAAATAGAGCAGGTTAAACAAAAAGAAGGGCAAAAAATACTTAATAAAATTCCCAAAAATTCTTATATAATTGTTTTGGATATAAACGGTGTTCAGCTCAGTTCCGAAGACTTTGCCAAAAAATTAAACACCTTGGGCATCGAAGGTATTTCGGATATAACTTTTATTATTGGCGGGAGCAACGGACTGTGGAATGAAGTAATTAACAATGCTGACTTCAAGCTTTCATTTTCCAAAATGACCTTCCCCCACCAGCTATTCAAGGTTATACTATTAGAACAAATTTACAGAGCCTTCAAAATAAACGCAGGCGAAACTTACCACAAATAGAACGGAACTCACCGAAATTTCTCCGGAACCCAAAAACAGTATTCCACATTCTGCATATGGAATACTGCTAAATTATTTATACATATTGTAATACTGTTCTCCTGCTATAAGAATACCATCTCTGTATTCAACCAATTCATTTATAGTAACCAGTTGGTACCCTCTGTTAATCAATTCCGGAATTACAATTTTAGATGCTTCTGCAGTACTGTCATACATATCATGCATCAGAATTATATCTCCGTCCTTTACATAATCAAGAATTGAATTCTTAATCATTTCAACATTTCTACTCTCCCAGTCCCGAGTGTCAATAGACCACTTAATTACAGGTCTTTGAATTTTTTTATTTAAATCCCCGGTTGTTGAGCCATATGGCGGTCTCATTACTGCTGGAGTATAACCTGTAGCTATACGGATTAAATCATCTGTTCCTTGAACCTGCCTGTACAATTCTTCATCACTTATTGTTGTCAGATTTTTATGGTTATAGGTATGATTGCCTATTTGACTGCCTTCATCAATAATTCGATTTAAAATACCTTCATTATTGTATACTCTTTGTCCTAATACAAAGAATGTTGCAACTGAATTATTCTCCTTCAATATATCTAATATCCGAGATGTATATTGAGAGGGTCCGTCATCATAGGTTATAGCTATCATTGGTTTATTTGGATTAATCACCCTTTGACTTGCTTTTTCTTCTTTAATAGGTCTAGGTGCTTCAGCTACAGTATACTGTTTATTACCTTGATTAGGTTTTAAATATTGTATATTTTCAACATTAGCAGAAACTGTACCCATTGATAAGGCAATCATAAATGCTAATGTTATAATTAATAATTTTTTAACCATTTTATATCCCCCCATATACACCAATATATAAATATCATATATCCAATAATATAAAATATCAAATTTACTATTTGGATATACAGGAAGATATATCATCGTAATAACAGTAGTTTGTAATACTGCCGAATGTTGGAATTTCTGGACCTTCCCATGGAACAGTTAAATACGTCAGACTGCACAATAACGCTGGCAGACTATACCCTTTCGGTCTATTAAGCTACATAATTGTACCTATTCTAATTTACCGATACGGTTAAAGGGGAAAAATCTGAAAGTTGCCTTCCCGATAATTTTATCCGCGGATATATAAGGATTGCTCCAGTACCTTGCATCTACAGATACCGGTCTGTTATCGCCCAAGAAGAAGTATGAACCTTCAGGAATTCTGTAAGCTCGAGCATCTCCTCCTGCCTGATTAATATATGGCTCTTGGAGTTTATCGCCATTTATAAACACTTCACCGTTTCCATTTATTTCAACAGTTTCTCCCGGCAGCCCGATAAGCCTCTTTACAAGTCTTGCATCCAGCTCATCTGATTGGAAAACAAGAATATCTCCTCTTTTTGCATCCTTTACGTCAAAAAGTTTGTTAACATAAAGTCTGTCTCCGGGCATAATTGTTGTTTCCATAGAACCGGTTGGAACCGTCACCAAGATAAATATGAATCTGTTTAAAAAAAGTACAATTACAACAGCAATAATTGAAGGAACAACCCATTCATTTATAAATGTCTTCATTTTCACGTCCTCTATCTTATTTATACCGAAAATTTAATTACCCTAATACTCATTATAACAATTTATTTCTTATCAGGCAAACAATATTAATCACTTAAAGAAATTGTAAGAAATTATCTAAGATATAGTTTTAATTAGTTTGCATATGATTTTAAGTGGGTATATTATAGTTCAAGGAGGCGGAAATGGACAAAAATATTTTATTTGCATTTGGATTAACACTGATAGCAGGATTAAGTACGGGAATTGGAAGTGCTATTGCATTTTTTGCTAAGAGAACCAATACAAAATTTTTAGCAATAAGCCTTGGGTTTTCAGCAGGTGTAATGATTTATGTTTCAATGATTGAAATATTTGCCAAAGCGCAGGATAGTTTAACTGCAGAACTTGGCTTAAAGGCAGGTTCATGGGCAGCTGTTGCATCGTTTTTCGGCGGTATGCTTCTTATAGCAATTATTGATAAAATTATACCAAGTGAAGAAAATCCACACCATCTGCACGGTGTTGAAGAATTAAATGAATCAAAAATCCAGGTTGAAGATAATCTTATGAGAACCGGAATAATCACAGCATTAGCAGTTGGAATACACAATTTTCCTGAAGGTCTTGCAACATTTATTTCTGCGCTTCAGGAGCCTTCAATAGCTATACCGATAACAGTGGCAATAGCTATACATAATATCCCTGAAGGAATATCCATATCTGCTCCTATTTATTATGCTACGGGAGACAGGAAAAAGGCTTTTAAATATTCTTTTTTGTCAGGGCTTGCTGAGCCTATCGGTGCACTTATAGGTTATTTAGTATTAATGCCTTTTTTAAACGATGTGGTGTTTGGCGTGGTCTTTGGTGTGGTTGCAGGAATAATGGTATATATATCATTGGACGAACTCCTTCCTTCGGCACAGAAATATGGAGAGCATCACCTTTCAATAGCAGGACTTATAGCTGGCATGGCTGTAATGGCGGTAAGCCTTTTGTTATTTATATAAGCATTATTTGAGTTGTACAGAATCTAAAATATCATTTACATCAAATAAACTGAAATCTTCTTCTGATAGTTCATATTTCATTTTTAGTACTGAATATTTATCTAATCTGACGGATATATTTGTTATAAATCGCGTAACTTCCTCCCATTTTTCTGTTCCATAAGGCTGATAAGATTCTGTTTCTTTTTCTACATAGTATGAATATTTATATCCATTTTTTGTATAACCTTCTGTAATTTCTCCCATATATTCAATTTCAGTATCGGTATCTTGAATGTAAAGTGTAATTTCTTCCTTATCATCTATGAAATAATCCAAAGGATAAAAGATGTCTTTCTTTTCAGAAGTTTCGTAATAATATTCACCGCGATAAATTTGGATATAAAAGTAGGGAACTTTAAAATTAACTAAATTGACTGCGTCATCATTATAGACAGTGAAAAATTCATCCCTGAAACGTCCCTTTGTTAATGTATGGGTAATCGAATTAATTATTACATCAGCATCAAATTTTCCAAAATCCTTAGAAAATAAAGGATAATCTAATCTGCATATTGCATAATCATCTAACTGAACAAATATATAGGATAGCACCCTGTCATTGGAATAATCAGTAATATCATCCGCAAAATAAGCATATTTATAGCCATTATCAGTAGTTCCTTCTTCAATTATTACATTATCAAATATATTTTCATTTGCGTAATCATTATTAAGAAGGTGAATATTTTTTACATTTTCAATAAAAGATGTATTTTTATCTAATTCATATATATAATTTGTCAATGATATATAACAGCTCTTACCATCTTCCCTCCAGTAAAAATAAACCCCGGGAGAGTCTAAATGATATATGGATGGTATTTTAAGATTAATTTTGTATGTAGTTTCATTATAATACCAATTGCCATCTTTATTATTTACAAAAGGTGTTATGCCTTCTACATCCTGCCATAAATTTTCCTCATTTTCAGGGTTCTCCTTACCCGAATTTAAATAATAGTCATCAATATTAAAGGTTAATCTCATAAATCCGTCAGGAGGATTATATTCAAATATTTTATTTCTTAACCATTTAGGTCTGAAGCCTCTTGTTACCGATTTGGAAATTTCAATTTTCTCATTGGTCACTAAATTAAGAAAATACAGATAAACTATTGTTTGATTATTGTTAAATTCTTCATATGCGCTGCTTTCATAAAATTCCGGTTTTGTACTGTAAACAATGCAGCTGTTATCAGGATCTAAAGCAATTTCTGATACTCCGTAGCTTTCACCGGTAAAAAATGTATCTTGAGTTGAATTTTCGATATCTATGAGATGGAATGTCATTACATAAGCATGATAACCCGTTGCAACCCATAGTTTTTTATTATCTTTTGTCCAGCTGATAAATTGCATATCTACATAGTGACCATCTTCTATATTTTCAGCATTGTTATACAACTTATTTTTAAATAAAATTTCATAATCTTTATCGAGTATTATTACTTCATTATCATTTTGAATATACATATAGTCCTTGTTTGGGCTGAAACTGAATTTTGAAAAATCTCCTTCATAAATGACTTTATCATAATTTTTATCATTGTTGTCATACTTGGTAATAGTGTGTTTAGTGCCGTATTTTAAACTTTCACGATAACTTACAAAATAATAATTGTCCTTGGTTAATATATTAATTGAATTGCCTGTAAGCAAAAGCTCCGGTGACATGTCATATTTCCACAACATAAAATCATGGTCTGTCATTTCGGCTTCATTTACTTTTACAACCACATAATAAGTGCCTTGTATTTTTTTAATGTCTTTTAATGTAATATCTTTATATACTTCTGATTCATTTTTTATATCATTAATTATTCGTTCCAAAATATCTGCATGATTTTCTTTACTAATAAGTTCTTCCTCTGTAATTCCATTATTCAGCTCTTCAACTGTATCTTCATCATTTAGCCCTTCAATATTTTCTAAATCATTTTTATCACTTGATTTATCAGTTTGAAATGAACAAGAGCTTAATATAACAACTAAAAATATTAATAGAAAAACTT
>ENA-UOOK01001094-UOOK01001094.1-fermentation-metagenome-genome-assembly--contig:-NODE-1094-length-36188-cov-22.536213_pt1 | contig 36188 bp, 31 predicted proteins | sample MGYA00245777_ERZ724023 | MGnify/ENA primary metagenome ERZ724023 (study PRJEB28704, sample SAMN03018312) | fermentation metagenome | biome: anthropogenic terrestrial biome; feature: soil...
AATAGGCAGAATGCAAAAATATGTTGAAAATCCATAATTTTTTTCTTGATCAAGCTCAAATAAAGACATTTTTCTTACATTATCTTCCAAAACGTCGATTTTTAATACCGCTGCATCATCAGGATATGTTTCCATAAGCCTTAATTTAAGCTGGGACGCCATTTCCCAATCATACACCTGTGTGATAATGCTGAACGAATTTATATCAAAAGAAAATTCATCTACTTCAAGACAATCCAGAACCTTAATAGATTTGTAATCTGAAAACCCTGAAAGCTTAATGCATTTATCAAGAAAACTCATCCCATCAATTATTATTATATTTATTTCGTCTTTATATTCATCAATTAGCTTTTTTGTTATAATATCCCCATAAAAAGGACTTCCGGCAGTGCAGTAATTAATTTTACCATACTTTTTCATAAGTTCTAAAATATTATCGGTTATTTTTTCATAAACTTTATCAAAAGTTTCATATTTTTCAAAATAATCATCAAAACATTCTATTTTAATTTCTTCCCTGAGTTTTTTTACCGCCGGATGTCTTTCTGTTCTTGCAAATGTAGGTATATTCTCACTTAATGCCCTGTAAGCTCTGACAGTAAGATCATCAATGCCACCTGCCCCAAGACCTATTATCTGAATAGTGTTCATCCTATTTCCTCACAAACTTAGTTAATTTTTCTCCCTTTGGTATCAGCTCCAGATCCTGCCTTGTAATTGCTCCTGTTAAAAATAAGCATACAGCATAAACTACCACAGCTATAGCAATGGCTCCTAAGGTGGCAAAGCTCTGGCTTCCCAGAACAGATTTAAGCACTCTGAATGAAATTTCCGTTGCCAGCGCCATCACTGCGGAAGACAAAAGCGGTCTTGCGGTTATTTCTATCAAATTTACCTTTATTTTTGTTTTATTAACATCACGCCAGTTCAAAAGCGCTACAAACAGGTACGCTACCGTAGTGCTTACAGCGGCGCCCTTTATATTAATTGAAGGAATACCAATCAGTATGTAGGATAATATCACTTTTATCACAAGCCCAAAAGCCAAATTCTTAACCGGCTGATACTGCTTATTAACAGACTGCAGGATTGCGGTGAACGCCTGGACAAGGGTAAGAAAAATTACTCCTATAGCAAGAATCTCAAGCAATGCTCCCGAACTTGCATGCTTTGCCGATCCAATTGAAGGGTACAATAGTGCAATAACAGGTTCAGCAAGCATAAACAAACCAATTCCGCAGGGAAGGCCTATTATCATTGACATTTTAACTCCTGCTTTAGCGGTAACATTAAGCCTATGAGTCTGATTTCTGGCAAAAGCTTCCGTTATGGCCGGAACAAGACTCATTGCCACAGCAGTTGAAAACACCTGGGGAAAATTTATCAGGGTCTGGGCAGTTCCGCTTAACTCGCCAAACATACCCGTATACTGTGCTTCTGTATAGCCGATGGCTGCAAGCCTGCTGGAAACAATATATGAATCCATTATTCCCATTACAGGCGATATTGATGCACCTATTGTTATTGGTATTGCTATGTACAAAAGATTCTTTACTATATCCCATACAGGTTCGGTTTTATTGTGAGAGGATAATTTAATTTCTTCATTAATTGATTTTTTACTGCTTAAAAACATTATATAAATTAATATCAAAGCTGCAACTCCACCGGCAGATGCCCCAAATGTAGCGCCTGCGGCAGCTTCTTCAAGCCCTGTGCCAACTAATACGTATGCCAGATAAAGTCCGACCGCCACCCTGAATATCTGTTCGATAAGCTGAGACACGGCAATAGGCATCATATTCTGGCTTCCCTGGAAGAATCCCCGGTAAGCCGACAAAAGAGGAACAACAAACAATGCCGGAACAAGTGCAATCATTGAGTAATATGAACCCGGAAACCCTATGAAGGAAACAATGCTCCTTCCAAAGAATAAAATCAGTAATGATGACACAATACCTATAATTAATAGTCCCCAGCGTGATACCTTGTATACCTGGTATGCTCCTTCATAGTTTTGCAACGCTCTTCTTTCCGAAACCATCTTAGCTATAGCCGTTGGAAAACCTGACAGTGAAACAACCAAAAGCAGATTATATATATTATAAGCAGGCTGAAAATAGCCCATTCCTTCCGTTCCTATAAGATTTGTAAGAGGTATCCTGTAAATAGCTCCCAGCACCTTTACAATTAATCCTGCTATACTTAAAATCGCAGCACCTTTAATAAAGCTATCCTTAGACATAATAATTCCTTTCTTGTAAACAATATTTTATATAACCTATAGTATGACCCGGTTATGTTTATTTTTCCTTAAATATTATACTAATTCCCATTAAATATTTCCCTTTTCAATATAAGATCTTATATTGAACAAATACTTGTACGCATTTAAAAGCATCAGTATTAAACAATAATGCTGAAATAAAGTTTACCACAGTTTCCTCGGCTTTAAAAGAAAAATTTACAGTTCTTTTTAATTTTATTATCGAAAGCGAAAAAAATGTGATATAATTTTAATTAGTTAATTACAAGGAGCATTTAATGGAAACACTGAAAGGTACAATTGTAGAAACCATATTCCGCAATGATGAAAACGGATATACAGTTGCTTTAATGGAAACCGAAAATGATGTGGTGACAGTTACCGGAAACTTTGGCACAGATATTATAAATGAAACACTGGAAGTTTACGGCAACAAAGTTAAGCACCCTAAATATGGAGAACAGTTTCAGGTTGAGATTTATAACACCGTACTGCCTTCGGGACTGGAACAGATAGAAGGTTACCTTAGCTCAGGATTAATAAAAGGCATCGGTAAATATACCGCGAAAAAAATTGTAGAAACCTTTAAGGAAAATACCTTTGAAGTTATACAAAAATATCCCGAAAAACTTGTTGAAATAGAAGGAATCGGCGAAAAAAAGGCGGAAATGATTTCAAAAAGCTTTTCCGAACAGGCAGACATCAAGGAAATCATGATGTTTTTACAAAGCCATGAAATTAGTCCGGCATACAGTGTTAAAATATTCAGGCAATACGGGAAAAATACGATTCCCGCAATCACCGAAAACCCTTACAGATTATCCGAAGACATATACGGCATAGGATTCAGGCTTGCGGACAAAATTGCCTCATCTCTTGGAGTAGAAAAGGCTTCTTCCTATAGAATTTCATCGGGAGTTAAGTATGTACTCATGGAATACGCCTCAAGAGGTCACACCTATGTGCCTTATTATATGCTTTTGAACAGCACGGCAAAACTATTAGAAATAAGCGATACTATTATTGAAGATGAAATTCGCAACATGGCATTTACCGACAAAATCCATATTGAAACAATAGCAGATGAAAGAGTTGTCTACTACATTCCATACCACCATGCAGAGGTTAATGTGTGCAAGGAGCTCATCGATTTATATGATGTTGATCTTAATTTAACCGAGGAAGATACAGCAGAATTGCTTGAAGCTATTGAGCAGGAATCATCCATAACTCTCTCGCCAGAACAGAGAGAAGCAGTAATTCAGTCGGTAATTAACGGTGTAACTGTAGTTACAGGCGGTCCGGGAACAGGTAAAACAACAATTATTTCCTTCATTATTAAAATATTTGACAGAATGAATAAAAAAGTATTTCTTTGTGCACCAACAGGCAGAGCCGCAAAACGTATTACAGAATCCACAGGAAGAGATGCAAAGACCATCCACCGTCTTTTAGAGTATGCATTTGGAGAAGACGAGAGCAGCCTGACATTTAATAAAAATGAAACCTCTCCTTTGAAATGCGATGCAATAATAATAGATGAAATGTCAATGGTAGATATTCTTCTCATGAACAATCTGTTAAAAGCAGTAAAAAGAGGAACAAGATTAGTACTGGTGGGTGATGTGGATCAGCTCCCGTCAGTTGGCGCAGGCAATGTGCTGTCTGACATTATTGATTCAAATACCATTAAAACCATCCGTCTCGACGCAATATTCAGGCAATCTGCCGGAAGTATAATTGTTCAGAACGCACATTTAATAAATAATGGTCAAATGCCGGTATACAATAAAAAAGACACTGACTTTTTCTTTATGAGAGAAAATAAAACAGCTGATATAGTAAACTTAATAATTGATTTGTACAGTCTGCGACTTCCCGTAAAATATAATTTGAACCCGGTAAAAGACATCCAGGTGCTTTCGCCCATGAAAAAGGGTGATGCGGGTGTAATCGAGCTGAATAAAAGGCTGCAATCCGCCATAAACCCTCCATCCAGACTAAAGAAAGAAAAGGGATTCGGAAAATATATATTTCGTGAGGGAGATAAGGTAATGCAGGTTAAGAATAACTACCAGACAGAGTGGAAAACAATACAGGATGGAAATACAGTGACAGGGGAAGGAATTTACAACGGCGATATGGGATACATCGTTTTTATTGATGAAACAGAGCAGGAAATAACGGTAAAGTTCGATGAAGAAAAGGAAGTCATATACCCTTTCAGCCAGCTGGATGAACTGATACTTGCCTATGCCACCACAGTCCATAAAAGCCAGGGAAGTGAATTCCCCGTTGTAATAATGCCGGTTGTCTGGGGTCCTCCCATGCTTTTGACACGAAACTTATTTTACACAGCCATAACAAGAGCCAGGCAGTTAGTGGTTCTGGTAGGAACCGAAAGATACATGCAGGATATGATTAACAACGATAAAATCGACAGGCGGTATTCGGCACTAAATTACAGACTAAGCTCAGCTTTTGCAACATATAGATTGTTATCGGAGGGAATTATTGAAATATGAAATCCTATATAGATTCCCTCTTAGAGCTTATTTATCCGGAAAAAAATACATGTTTCATATGCGAAGACTATGACGAAAAAATTTCAGACAAATACATTTGTCAGGACTGTGAAAGGAATCTAAAAAAAATACAACCCCCTGTGTGCAGAAAATGCTCAAAGCCCATTGACTATAACTCATCAATTGATCTGTGCCCTGAGTGCTGTGATACAAAAAGATATTTTATAATGTCCAGATCTCCCTACTCCTATGAGGGACTGATTAAAAAGGCTATCTACAGCTATAAATATTACAACAAGACCTACTTTTACAAGCTTTTTGGAAGTCTTCTGATTGATTATATGAAAGACATAAACTACACCAGCTTTGACTGTATAGTATCTGTACCGCTTCATTCCTCCAAATTGCGGGAAAGAGGATACAACCAGTCGGAACTTATTGCAAAATACCTGGCATCAAGACTTTCTATTCCATATGTAGATGCAATAAAAAGAACAAAAAAAACCCTGCGTCAAAGCGGACAGAGTAAAGAACAACGAAGGAAAAACCTGAGGGGCGCCTTTGAGATTAAGCATCCGGCAGAAAAAGTTATTAACAGTTCAGTTCTTTTGGTAGATGACATATACACAACCGGCTCAACAGCCGATGAATGTTCCAGGGCTCTCGTCAATTATGGTGCAGCAGGTGTATATGTAATTACAATAGCAAGATAGAAACAGCAAAGACAGTTGTTTAACAACATCCGAGCAATCAAAAGAAGCCCAACCGGGCTTCCTTAATGTATATTACATTTTTCTGTTATTATCATATCCATTTTAATATCATGGGCTTCAGCAGGAATTTTTTCTAAAACCTGAAAATCGTAAGCCACGGCAATTGCCTTTACGCCCTTTCTCTTTCGGCATAAAATCCTGTCGTAATAACCCTTGCCAAACCCTATACGATTTAATTGCCTGTCAAACACAACTCCCGGAACAATTATCAAATCGAACCTCTCCGGCTCTACAGTCCTGAGCTTTTCATATACCGGTTCATAATATCCGAAAGGACTTAAAGCTAAATCTTCTTCCATGCTTTTCAGTTCGGATGGTATTAAAACAGTATTTTTAGTATCTGTATACGGTATGACAACATGCTTATTCTCAGAAAGCATTCTTTCAATTAATTCAACTGTGGCTACTTCATTTCTAAAGCTCATGTAAATAAATACAGTATTGCTGTTCTTATACTCATCCATATCTGTAAGCTTATTCATAATTGAACTGCTTTTATTTATAACGTCTTCACGGGACATATTGTTTCTAATATTTAAAATTTTCTTTCTTAACTCATTTTTAGTTTCCATGTATTCGCCCCACACCTTAGAAAAAAATTGAAATTAAAAAATTAAAAAGAATGTTGATTACAGGTCCGATTATCCTGCTCACACCATCGAACACTATAAGCAGCAGCATCGCAAACCTCAGCTGGTCATAATATTTATAATAAAAATTCCATACTCCTACTCCTCCGATGCTGCCTAATATGTGGTGCCCGTCAAGAGGCGGTATGGGAATTAAGTTAAATACCATCAGTACAAGATTTATCGAAACCGTATTCATCAAAATCTTCCATAATATTTGGCTAGACAAAGTATTTGGCACGAACATATCTGTAAGCTTCATCAATCCGACGAACAAAAAAGCAGTGATAAAGTTTGCCATAGGTCCCGCAATCGACACCAGGGCATCATCTTTTCTTGGGTTTTTAAAATTTCCGCTGTTTATCATAACAGGCTTTGCCCATCCAAACCCAAACAGCAATAAACAAATAAACCCCATGGGATCAATATGTTTCAAAGGGTTAAGCGTCAATCTTCCCTGCATCAGGGGAGTATTATCTCCCATTTTTACTGCTGCATATCCATGGGCACATTCATGAACAGAAATCCCTAACAGAATCCCCGGCAAAATTAATAATTTTTCTAATAAATAATTCATGTATCCTCCCTGTATTTATAATACAAGACCTGTCTTAAGAATTTCTGAATTAATCCTCGTAATCTGAAGAATCCGGAGATTTGTAAACTATTGCCGTCTCAAGCCTTCTTCCCTTTATTTCTGTTACCTTGATTTTCAGCCCATACTCGTCCAGCTCCATTGTACTTCCGTCTTCAGGAATAATTCCCAGGGTGCCGAATACAAGCCCTCCGAATGTTTCAAAATCATCATCAGGCAATGCTATTCCCAGTTCTTCGGAAACATCCTCCAAATAAGCTGAGCCTTTTATTCTCCATGTATCCTCATCTATTTTTTCTATTGACGGAGGCTCCGGAGTTAAATAATCATCATCAAAATCTCCCACTATCTCCTCAATAAGGTCATCCATTGTAATTACTCCGCTCATTCCACCATACTCATCGAATACCACGGCAAAATGATTCCTTGTTTTTTTCATATTCTTAAATAACACATCGGTTCTTACTGTTTCAGGGACATAGTAAGCTGATTTAACAGCCTTTTTCATTATGTTTTCTCTGGATTTATCCTTTAATCTGAAATAATCCTTAACATTTAAAACACCGATAATATTATCAGCACTTCCATCACATACGGGATACCTGGAATGTCTGCTTTGAATAATCTTCTGAGACCATTCTTCATCTGTTTCATCAAGCCACAATATGTTCACTTCTGTTCTGTGAGTCATTACTTCTTCTGCAGTTTTATTATCAAATTCAAAAACATTCTGAATCATTTCCTTTTCACTTGCATTTATCGAACCCTTTTCACTTCCCACATCAACCATCATACGGATATCTTCTTCCGTTACTTCTTCATCCTCTGAATTAGGGTCAATCCCAAGAATTTTTAAAACACCGTTAGTTGAAACTGTCAGCAGCCATACAACCGGAGCAAACAGTCTTGAGATACCATACAGCAGTCCCGATAAAAGTAAAGCCAGCTTTTCGGAATTCTTCATTGCCACCCTCTTGGGCACAAGCTCGCCAAACACAAGAGTTATGTAGGAAAGTAATATTGTTATTAAAACTACTGAGATTGTATTTATAACTGAAGCCGGTACAGGAACACCTGCACTGATTAAAAAGGCTGTCAATTTACCTGCAAAATTGTCGGCAGCAAAAGCGCCTCCCAAAAGTGATGCCAAAGTAATTGAAATTTGAATTACTGAAAGGAACTGCGACGGCTGTTCTGTAAGCTTAACAAGCCTGACTGCTCTTTTATCACCCTCTGCAGCCATTTTCGCAAGTCTGTTATCATTCATTGATATAATGGCAATTTCAGCTGATGCAAAAATACCATTAATTAAAAGCAAGACAATCTGTAAAAACAATGGACCCCATATTGATCCCTCTTCCAAAGTTAAAACCTCCTAAAGTAAATAATGATATAAGAATACCATACTTATTATTACCAGTCAATATTCATTTATTAGTTGATATATTTGCACATATATTGTAAAATAAAAAAGAGAATATAGAAAATCATTTCTATACAATCCCTACAACATTTTGATTCACGGAGGCAGTTATGTTCCTTGAAGCATTGATTTTAGGAATAATTATAGGTATCATCAGGAAAGGTAAAATTTCAAGACTGGGATATGTTCATTTTAGCACCAAACCTTTGATTTACATATCCGCACTGTTTTATCTTGCCATAGTAGTAATGAATTTAGGTCTTTTCAACTACAGTTCATCTCTATATTCGGTTTTTCTTTTAATAACATATATATTTGCCGGACTCTTCATAATTGCTAATATAAGCATGAAATTTATGATAGTTCCTTTAATCGGGTTAGGCTCAAATCTGTTGGTTTTTCTGGCCAACGGCTTTAAATTTCCCCTTTCGGCAGAGGCTGCCGCAAGATTGTACGGAACAGAAATGCAAAAACTTTTGATTAACGGAAAAATTTTATTTTTTACCCCTGCGGAAAATGCATCTCTAAGCTTCCTTGGAAACATTATAACCCTGGGAAATTGGATAGCAGTAAGCCCTGGCGATATAATTACGGCCATAGGGGTTGTTCTGATAGTTCAGGCAATAGTTTCAGATAAATTCATTCAAAACCGAAACCGAATTACCTTTTCAAAAGATGTATTTAAATAAATACGCCGCTTAGCGGCGCATTTATTCTTTCTTTTTTATTCCTTACCTGCTATTTCAGTCAATGATGTTGCAAGACCCGCCAGGTTCTGAATGTCTGACGGAACAATAATCTTTGTTGCCTGACCATTTGCCGCTCTTTCGAATGATTCAAAGCTCTTCAGTGTGAGAACCTCTTTATTCAGACCCACATCCTTTATCATTTTCAAGCCTTCGGCCGTTGCCTTTTGTATATTAATAATAGCTTCCGCTTCACCCTCAGCCTCTCTGATTGAGGCCTCTTTCTTAGCCTCTGCCCTTAAAATAGCAGATTGTTTTTCAGCTTCCGCCTCCAGGATTAATGAAGTTTTCTTTCCTTCAGCAACCAATATTGCAGAGTTCTTCTGTCCTTCGGCAATAAGAATAGCTTCACGTTTTTCCCTTTCCGCCTTCATTTGTTTTTCCATTGCACTCTGTATTTCTTTAGGAGGCAGTATGTTCTTGACCTCCACACGGTTAATTTTAATTCCCCAAGGGTCAGTGGCCTCATCCAACACAGCACGCATTCGCGTATTGATGATTTCCCTGGACGTTAAGGTTTCGTCAAGTTCCAAATCTCCTATTATATTTCTCAATGTCGTTGCCGACAAATAATCAATGGCTGAAAGCGGTCTTTCAACACCATAGGTATATAATTTAGGATCCGTAATTTGAAAAAATATAACCGTGTCAATTTGCATAGTTACATTATCCTTGGTAATTACAGGCTGAGGCGGAAAGTCAACCACCTGTTCCTTCAAGGAGATCTTCTTTGCCACCTTGTCAATTAGAGGAACCTTAACATGCAAGCCCACACTCCATGTTGTCTGATAAGCGCCAAGCCGCTCAACGACATAAGTATATGCCTGAGGAACCACTCTTATATTTGTTGCTAATAAAACTACTGCAATTACTAAAATAACAATTAAAGCTCCCATTCCTTACCTCCCGTTTTCTTTTTTACTATGAGCTTTACACCTTTTATTTCCTCAACAACAACAAGCTCATCCTTTTCAATGACTTCATCGTCAGTTGAACGTGCAGACCATATTTGCCCCTTTAGTTTCACATATCCTTCGCTGTTAACATTGTTTATTGTTGTTTCAACCACGCCTGTTTCTCCTATGAGACTGTCAAGATTAGTCTTTACCTTTCCAATCTTAAGCTTTTCAACAGCTATTGGTCTTGTTAATATTAAACAGGCTATTGATACAAGCAGGAAAACCACTATCTGAATCTGCAGACTCAACCCCGAAAGGTAGATAAACCATGCAATCAACGCACCAATTGCAAACCAAATAGTTGTAAGGCCCAATGTGGAAGCTTCAATAATAATACATACAGCAATAACAATAAGCCAAAAACATCCGTTGTATTCCATAACGCCTCCTTAAATTTTTACTCTTATTTATTATATACCATATACCCACAGAGGTAAACAAAAATTAATCAATTATTCCGCTGAGAGTCTGATAAGGATTAACATATGTGTTAAAAATGCTTACCGCATAGTGAAGATGCGGTCCTGTGGAGAATCCGGTGGTTCCTACCGTTCCTATTACTTCTCCCTTGGAAACCTTCTGCCCCTTTTTTACAGCTATAGTATCCATATGATAATAAGAAGTAAACAGTCCCATGCCGTGGTCAATAACCACAGTATTTCCGGGAGATAAAAGTCCCTCCATTGCAAATTTAACTACTCCGTTATTAGGAGCCTTTATTTCAGTACCCCGAGGTACAGCTAAGTCCAGACCTGAATGCCTGGATGAAGACTGTTCATTGTTAACATACCTAATTTCAGCAAAATCAGTTGTCAATTCCCCTTCAACAGGCATAGAGAAGGTACCTTCCCAGAGCTTTTCAGGAACGGACTCAGTTCTTGCAGGCTTTACAAGCTGCGCAAATTCATATATTGCCGCATTGTCATTATTAGTTTCATTCATTTCCTCTGATATTGTAAGATACTGGGTCTTAAACGATTTGCTTTTCACTTCAAAAGGACTTGCAATTAAATACTCACTGTTAGTTCCCTTATTCACTATTATGTTTACATCATAATCTCCCGGCTGCGCATATAAATCTATAGGACAAATAAATACCCTCTTCCCTTTATGCTCATATTCCGTTGTCTCTGTTTTAACAGCATCAGTTTCTAAACTAAGCGTTTCTCCTTCGTTTAGGTTTTCTACCGAGACAATCAATATATTGCCCGGGTAATTTTCTCTTGTTACTATGGCCGCCTTTGCCGGTCTATCCACATTGACAGAAAATGTTAAGGTCTGGTATCCATAGGGCTGCGAATCCTCCTTTTGGCGCCACTGAGCCTTGCTTTCTACCAGGTATTCGCCATCAGCGGTGAGGCTGTTTAAAATATCCTGAATATTGGTTCCTGTTCCTACTAAACTACCTTGGGAGTATGCTTTCACAACCTGACTGTCCGGAACTCTTTCATAAACAATATCCAAATTATCATTTTCGCTTATTTTTATAGCATCCTCGTCAGCCCCCTTAATAGTACCTTCTTTTTTTGTAAAATGACCCTCTATGTCCCTGTACGTCCAGTCATATTTAATTTCCGGATTCAGCCTGTCTTCATTATAGTCAAGATATGCCCCATACAATGTGTGATCTATATAAATGTAATAAAAATTTTCATCTGAAAATAACTTTTCAGCAGAATCGGCAGATACTACGTAATTGTTGTCCTCCTGCGACACATAAGCCTTTCGGTTTTCTAAATCAAAGCTTAATTTATAATAATCTTCCTGAGTACTTTTTTTCAGCTTTAATTCATAGACTGTAAAATTTGAAATATCATCATCTGTTTTGTCCCTGGTTTTTATCGCTTTCAATATAACATCCCCAAGCTGGCTGTTTCCCGCCATAACTGTATTTTCGCCGGTTTGAAGGTTAGTCAGTTCAATTTCCGAAACTGGTTCAAAAATAGTAGAAGAGCAGCCAGAAACAAATAGTGTAAATACAGCAATCAGCAATAAAATTATATTAACCTTTTTCATAGTACCTCCTCTTATTTTAGCTTTTGCATAAATCATTGTCTTATATATTATATTTATATTATATCAGGATATTCAAAAAAACCATATGTATCTTTTATTTCTAAAAAATACATATGGTATAAATTAATATGACTATTTTTCTTCTCTGTTACAATTAACTAAATAAGATTTAATTTTTTAGCATCCTCTCTAAGCTCATCCCTGAAATCCGGATGCGCAAGGCTAATCATAGCTCTTACCCTGTCTGACATATTCAGCAGCTTTAGATTAACACAGCCATATTCCGTGGCAACATATTGAACATCCGATCTGGGCGTAGTAACTGCTGTCCCAATTGGAAGTGCAGTCACTATTCTACTGATTCTTTTTCCATTTTTTATAAAACTTGAAGTAGTTGCAATAATAGACTTGCCGCCTTCAGACCACTGTGCGCCTCTCACAAAATCCAACTGCCCTCCTGTAGCACTTTGTTGCTTCCACCCCATAGAATCAGATGCAGCCTGTCCAAAAATATCGAAAGCCATAGTTGTATTAATTGAAATCATTCTCTTGTTTTTAGCTATAATTCTCGGATCATTCACAAATGTAAATGCTGCAGCATAAACTTTCTCATTTCTGTTCAGGTATTGATATAATTCTGCTGAACCAAAGGCAAAACCAAAAACGCTTTGACCATCCATAAATCCTTTGCGCTTGTTAGTTACATTGCCGCTTTTCATCAATTTCATCATCGGTTCACTCAACAATTCAGAATGTATTCCAAGTTCATTTTTATTAAAAAGTTCAAATCCTATCGCAGTTGACAAGGAACCCAGTCCCAGCTGAATAGTAGCACCGTCAGGAACCATATCGACAATGGAATCAGAAAGTGTTTTCGTCACTTCATCAATTTCCGGATCTCCCAAAATAGCTGCCTCATCATCTACTTCAACTATTGCATTTACTTCAGAAACATGTACTAAGTTATCCTGCCCAAATATATATGGTGTCTGCTTATTAACCTGAACAATTATTCTATCAGTACTTTCCTTAAGAAATCTATGAAGTGCAATTCCTGACGGACCAAAGCACATATATCCATTTTCATCAGGTTCCGAAACATCAAACAAGCAAACATCCGGGGGCTCGGTATTTTTGCACCAACTGTCAATTTGGCTCAGATGAAAAGATGTATAGTTAAGTTTCAACCCGTTGTTTCTGACCCTTCTTTCACAGGGGCCCATAAAATAAGTCCCAAATTCGAACCCATTTCTGTCTGTTTCATAAAATAACGATGTTGGTTTTGAAACCAAGCTGCTTGTTATTTCAATATTTTCAAGATCTCCTCTCCTGTCCCACAATGCATCTATCAATTTATATGCTACACTGGAACAGGTTCCCACATATACCCTATCATTAGAGTTAATAAGTCTGACCGCTTCTTCTGCTTTCATTAACTTTTGTTTATATTCATTGCACCAGCTCATATTCCCTCCTGCAAGCTTATTTGCTGTTATTATTAAAATTATGAACACTGCGATGTAGTTAATACATCGCAGTTCAAGTAAGTTACGACCTGTTTATATCCAGGATGTTTAGAAAAATATAACCAGTATGACTAAGGACACAAAAGTTACAATAAGCGGTATAACCGTACTCGTCCAAAATACGTGCTTATAAGCCTGCTTGTGTGTAAGTCCAAGCACGGCAAACATCAGAAACATTCCCGGTGAATGCGGTAATGTATCAAGTGCATCAGCTGAAATACATATCAGTCTGTGAAGAAGCTGCAGATTAACCCCTGAAGCTATAAATTCATCAGCAAATGCCGAAAGCATTATTTTCAATCCTCCGGATGAAGAGCCTGTTATTGCAGATATAGCCATTGTAGAAACAACGCCCTGTACGTAAGGATTCATATGCAAGCTTGATACCCATTCTACAATCATGCTAAAAGCTGCAGAATTGGTCACTACGGCTCCGAAAGCAACAACACCTGCATAACCGCCTATGCTGTCTATTCCGCCTTCCAAACCCGAACTTATAAGTTTTTTAAGGCTTTTTCCCTTAAATTTATCAAAATTCAGTATAAATGTTACTATAGTGCCTGCCAGCATAGCGCCTGTAGCTAACATTGTGGAATTGATGCCAAATCTGCTTCCAATCAGAATAATGACCATCAATACTACCATTGGAGCAAACGCTTTTGCCGAAGAAGGCAGAGTACTTCTGTCCTTTATTTCAAGAAGTGCAGGATCCATTCCTTCGGGTGATTCCCAGTGCTCACCGTTTTCCCTTGCTTTCTTTTCACACCGATTCATATATAACATGCTCATCACAAACATTGCTATTGTTGCCAGGATTCCAAAAACCGGAGCGGCAGTAAGTGTTGTTCCTAAAAACTGAGTAGGAATTACATTAGTTAAAGACGGTGTTCCGGGCAGAGCTGTCATTGTAAATGATGCCGAACCAGCTGCCACTATAGCCACTGTAAGGTGCCTTGGCAAATCTGCTTCTTTAAATAATAAAAACATAATAGGTGCTGTTGCATAGATAACGACAAACAAGCTAACTCCGCCATACGTTAACAACGCAGTAAGAACAAAACAAACAAGTAAAACATTCTTTTTGCCAAACCAGTCTATAAGCTGATATCCAATAGACGCAGCACTGCCGGATTCGTTCATAAAACCGGCATACAGGCTTGAGCAGCAAAACATCAGGAAGAAGCTGGAATATGCTCCTATATACCCGTTCATGTAAAATTCCGATAAACCCTGCCAAATACCCATTCCATTTGTAAGTATTACCACAAGAGAAGCCATAAGTGTTGCGGTAAGAGCACCAAAGCCCCTGTATGCAGTGACACCCAATACTATTACAGCTAAAATAAGACCAATAATAGATAATGCATTCATGTTATTTCTCCTCGCTAACATTTGATTTTTTGAAAATTTTTTAAATAAATATTGATTCTCTGTTAAAAATTAAATGAAAGTTAAAATTCTCAATACCCCAATAAATGCATTGTATCTATGATAAATAAAATGCCCCATTTACATTAAGTGTTATACCACTTATAAATCCTGTTTCGTCTGATGCAAGGAAGGCTGCCGCCGCCGCTATATCCTCAACCTCTCCCGCTCTTCCAACAGGAATATCAGCAATCATTTTTGCTCTTATTTCTTCAGGTATATTCTTTGTCATTTCCGTATTGGTAAAGCCCGGTGCAATAGCATTTACAGTTATTCCCTTTTTCCCAAGTTCCAGAGCCAGCGTTTTAGTAAATCCAAGTACACCGGCCTTTGCAGCTGAATAATTAGCTTGCCCAAAATTTCCTGAAAGTCCAACAACGGAACTCAGATTAATAACTCTTCCATACTTATTTGATTCCATATATTTTACAAGCTCCTGTGTAACTATAAATACAGATTTCAAATCATTTTCAATAACGGTATCCCACTGATCATCTGTCATTTTTTTAAAGGATGAATCTCTGTTTATTCCCGCATTATTGATCAGAATATCAATTCTGCCGTATTTCTCCACAGTCTTTTCTCCAAGCGCTTTAACTTCCTCTCTGTTTGCAACATCACATTTGATTCCGATAGCTTCTCCGCCGTCACTTTTTATTTCTGCAACGACCTGATTTATTTTTTCTGTATTTCTTGCAGTTACTACAACCTTTACTCCTTCCTTTGCAAGTCTTTTTGCTATTGCAAGACCAATTCCTTGGGTTGATCCCGTAACCACTGCAACTCTGCCGTTAAATATCATAGATATGCCTCCTGATTTTTTAGCCTTATAAAAATAATTTATAATTTTCAATATTACTATTTTTGTTCCATTTCAAAAATACCGGCTGCACCCATTCCGCCGCCAATACACATGGTAATTAATGCATACCTGCCACCGATTCTCTTCAGCTCTGATAATGCTTTGCAGGTTAGAACCGCTCCTGTCGCTCCAAGGGGATGACCTAATGCCAGAGCACCTCCATTTGGATTGACCTTCTCAGCGGGGAGCCTTAATTCACGGATGCAGACTAATGCCTGGGAAGCAAATGCTTCATTTATTTCTATCACATCCATATCATCTATGCTAAGACCCGATTTTTTCATAACCTTAGGCACAGCGACAATAGGTCCTATCCCCATAACATCAGCGGCAACACCTCCCACAGAAAAAGATACAAATTTTGCAACGGGAGCATAGCCCAGCTCTTCAGCCTTTTCACGTGCCATCAATACAACAAAACCTGCGCCATCAGTCATCTGGGATGATGTCCCTGCGGTTATTACCCCACCTTCCTTAAATGGTGTTTTCAATGTGGCCAAACCTTCCATATTTGTACCCGGGCGTATACCTTCGTCTTTGGATACAACAACAGGTCCGTCATCACTCTCTGCTGTTACAGGAATAATCTCTTCATCAAACTTTCCGGCAGCCTGGGCAGCTGCTGCTTTTTTATGACTTTCAACAGCCATAGCATCCATATCATGACGGGTAACACCATAGCGTTCGGCAACATTTTCAGCAGTTACTCCCATAGGGAGGTAAGCTCCCGGAATTTGTTCAGCTAACAATTCATCCTGATATTCTTTGGGCTGAACCATGTTAATGTCAGTCATCATTTCAACACCTCCGGCTATTACCACATCCATCTGATCTGCCATAATGGCATTTGCAGCCGAAGCTATAGTCTGAAGACCAGATGAGCAAAACCTGTTAACTGTCTGACCCGGTACGGAATCAGGCAACCCTGCTCTCTGAGCAATCAAACGACCTACATTAAACCCTGTATATCTTTCAGGCATTGAACATCCAACAATGACGTCATCAATAATTTCCGGATCCAGCCCGGGCAGCTTCTCAATAACACCTTTCAGTGTCTGTGAAGCATATTCTATGGGGTGAGTCTTTGTAAAAGAACCTTTAAACGCCCTCGCTAACGGTGAACGCCCATAGGCTACTATTACCGCATCTCTTTTATTATTCATACTTTCCTCCTTGTATATAATCTTATATACTGCAAGGTATACACCATCATATACCTTGCTTCAAATATAAAAATAGTGTTTTCTTATCTATTAAAAGGCTTAATGCCAAGGATTTCACGGGCTTCTGCCGAAGTAGCAGGTTCCTTGCCAAAATCCTTAACAACCCTTACAGCTCTTTCGACCATTAACGGATTTGTTCCTTTTACCCCATGAGACATATAAAGATTATCTTCAAGTCCAACACGTAAGTGTCCGCCTAATGCTAAAGCTGCATACATGATTGGGAGATGAGCCTTTCCTATTCCGCATGCTGACCATATGGTTCCTTCAGGAAGATGTTGTGCCAGGTATAATAAATTCTCGACAGTGGCATCCATTCCGCCTAAAACTCCCAGAACAAGCTCACACCACATAGGGCTTTTAATAAATCCCTTTTCCATGTAATGTTTTGCATTTCCAATCATACCGTAATCAAATATTTCCACTTCCGGCTTAATGTCATGCTCGTTATAAACATTACATAATTTCTTTAAGAAGTCGGGGCTGTTATCAAATATCGCATTATCTCCCCAGTTAAATGACCCTATGTCGCATGAACCCATTTCAATTTCCGGAATTTCAATAAAATGAGCCAGTCTTTCATCTTCTGTCGGATTAACCGCTCCCGATGATGTACAGTTAATAACAGCATCACAGTCCTTGTGTTCCCTAATAAGTCGAACACTTTCTTTGAACTTTTCTTTATCCATCGTACCATTGCCCTCGTCATCTCTCATATGAAGATGTACGATGGCAGCTCCTGCCTTCCAGCTGGCATATGCGGCATCAGCTATTTCCTGCGGAGTATACGGAACAGCAGGGTTTTGTTCCTTACGTGGCCAAGCACCTGTCAAAGCACATGAAATTATCACTTTATCATTCATAACAAATCCTCCTAAAAATTTTCTTATTATTTAGCTTTATACAAATCATAGGTAAACCAGGCATCATTAAAGTATTTTAGATTACTCATGGACAAAGGTAATTCCTTGTTCTCTATTTTTTCAACAATTTCGATAACAGTATCATTAAAAGGAGTTGGGATACCATGCTTCCTGCCGGTTTCAGAAACGTAACCGTTAATCATTTTGACCTCTGTAGCCTTTCCTTTTTCCAGGTCCTGAAGCATACTTGCTTTGGCTCCCGGTGCAAAAGAATACATATCGAAAAACATCTGCTGATTTTCATCGAACTGTTCCTGATCCTTAATTGCCAAGGAAACAGGTGAAAAACCCATAACCAATGTGGGTAATTCATATCCCTCCGCCTCACAGCAGGACTTAACCTCACGCCCTAAATAACTTAAGCATGCTCTTGCTTTTTCATCGTTAATAACTTCTCCAAATGTGCACCCACAAGCAGCAGACATACCGCTCATGCATGCATTGTTAACCAGCTTTCCCCATCTTGAAGCTAAGAGACTGGTTGAAACTGCCGCATTACCCATATAACCTAAAATTACTGCAATCTTCTGGATACGCTCAGTAATTTTTCCATTAATCTCTCCAACTTCAAAGAAATGCTCAAGAGTACTCACATCCTGAGTTAATTCAGATACTCCAGGAGCAGAAAAAGTTGCACTCCATAGAACTGTTCCTCCAACTGTGCGGTTTTCACCAACATACTTTGCAACAAACGGTTCCGGAACTCCGTTCTGAAGTGTGCAAACCGTACTGTTCTCATCAAGATGTGGCAGCAGCTGAGGAAGAACAGCCTCATTAGCCGTTTGCTTAGTAAACAGGAATACCACATCATAAATACCCTTCATTTCATCAGGGGTAATTGCTTTGACAGGAACCGTAAAATCAGCATGCCCCATAACATGTGCCCCATTTTCATTTAAAGCATCTACATGCTCTTGATAACTGTCAACAAGCTCCACAGGGCAACCATTCTTATTTAAAAAAGCGCCTAAAACAGTACCCATAGCACCGCAGCCTAAAATAGCAATTCTCACAATATTAACCTCCATACATTGAATTTCCTGATATTACAACTTAATTAAAAGCAAATATCATGCCAATATACTAATGATAATAATTCGCTTATTAATGCTCATTTTTTGACTTTTACTTAATTATGCTTTCCCGAATAATAACTGCAAAATTGCAAAATTTGCAAAATCGCTATTTAATCATTGCAATCTTGCAAATTATATGCTATATTTATATGTAGTTTTTGAGGAGAGTGATCTTATGGAAATGAATTATGAGTTTCTTTTAGAAACATTGGAAAAGATGGATATTTCTATTTTCGTTCTGGATGCAGAAGGAAAGTATTTATATGTTAATAACGAATACTGCAATATGCTTGACAGAACTCGTGACTTTTACATCGGCAATTCTATTACGGAGCTAAAAAACCAAGGATATCTGACATATAGTGTCTGGGATATGGTTATGGAAAAAAAGGCTCCTGTTGTATCTGTTGTAACAGTTAACGATTTCACTAATAACAAAATACATCATTTTCTTACTACCGCCAAACCAACCTTTAACCCAGACGGTTCAATACGATATATTTATTATACACAGGAAACAATTGAGAATGTAAGCAAACGTGTACAGGCAGGAATATTAAATCAGCACCTTATTACAGATTATATGATAAATCCTTATCCTGCACGATTTAATATCATAGCAGAAAGCCCCCAAATGAAGCAACTGCTGGAAATGCTGTCACAGGTATCAAAGACGGATGTCTCCATATTAATCTCCGGTCCATCAGGTGTAGGTAAGGAGGTCTTGACGAAATATGTGCATCAAAACAGTCTTCGCAATAAGGGTCCGTTTGTTGTATTAAACTGTGCTTCAATTCCGGAAAATCTCATGGAATCTGAGCTGTATGGCTACGAAAAAGGTGCCTTCAGCGGAGCGTCGACCTCAGGAAAACAAGGGTTAATTGAGGCTGCTAACGGCGGCACCCTGTTCCTGGACGAAATAAACTCCATGCCGCTTGAAATCCAGGCAAAGCTTCTGCGCGTGCTTGAAACAAAGCAAGTTACACGTTTAGGCTCTGTTATTCCAAAAAAAATTGATTTTCGTCTGATATGTGCTACAAACGAAGACCTACAGGTTCTTGTTGAAAAAAAACTCTTTCGTCAGGATCTTTTTTACCGCATCAACATAGTATCGGCTCATATTCCGCCTATTTGCGAACGCAAGGAAGATATAGTTCCGTTAACCATGTTCTATTTGCAGCTTTTCTGCAAAAAATATAAATGTGTGAAAGCCTTGCATGAAAATGTAATAAGCTTCATGCTCTCTTATAGCTGGCCCGGAAATGTAAGAGAATTACGAAATTTTATTGAACGGCTGATTATAACATCCCCTGATTCAGAATTAGTTATTTCAAAAATTCCTCAAGAGCTCAAGGCACAAGGCAACATAAAAACTACAGCTGAAATTCCATCGGTTTACCAGTCAACTGCTGCAAACATGCCTTTGCAATTTGATAAAAACTTTTCACTTAGCACCTACATGAACGAATGCGAAAAACAGCTATTGCTCAAACTTATGACACAGAAAAAGTCTCCGCTGGAAATCGCAGAAATATTAAAGCTTGATTTGTCAAACGTCTATCGGAAATTAAAGAAATATAACTTAAAATATTAAAAAAATTGAGGACGTTTCCGTCCTCAAAACCAAGAGTCTAACTCTTTATGAATTTGCTGTTTTACCGGTATGGTCTTCAGCTTTAACCCTTGCAAGCTTATTCACACCATTAAATGCAACCATAACAGCCAGTGCTACAAGCAAGACTGCTACTACTAACTGTAATCCTTCAACTGCCAGTGAAAATCCGCTGCCGGCCAGAATTAATTTTACAATTACACTTATTCGCTGTACAAGGGTTGTAATGGTTGCCAGGAACATAAAGCCCATTGGAATATAAAGCATCCATCCTTTCCTTCCCGTGACTTTAAGGAAGACAGCCAATGTAATTAAAACAAGAGACGCAAGAAGCTGATTTGCTGAGCCAAACAAAATCCAGACGTTGTTATAAATTTTTAGAACTTTTCACTTGATAATCAGACCTACAGGACAATGGTCGCTCCCCATATATTCAGGACATATGAAGGCATCCACCAGCTCATCCTTAAATGAGCCTGATGCAATAAAATAATCAATTCTCCATCCCACATTTCTTTCTCTGGATTTAGCGAAATTTGACCACCAAGAATATGCCTCCTCCTTATTGGGATAAAAAAATCTGAATGTATCTATAAAACCCGCTTCAATAAGCTCAGTCATTTTATTTCTTTCTTCATCTGTGAATCCTGCATTTTTTTTGTTCGTTTTAGGATTTTTCAGGTCTATTTCCTTGTGAGCCACATTTAAATCCCCACACATAACCACCGGCTTCTGCTCGTTAAGCCTAAGCAGGTAGCTTCTGAAATCATCCTCCCATTGCATTCTGTAATCCAGTCTTTCAAGTCCTCTTTTTGAATTGGGAGTATATACATTCACCAGGTAGAATTTATCAAATTCCAAGGTTATGACTCTTCCTTCCTTATCGTGTTCCCCAATTCCCAATCCGTATGCTACAGACAAAGGACTTTCTTTTGTAAAAACAGCAGTTCCCGAATAACCCTTTTTTTCGGCATAATTCCAAAAGTCATAATAACCTTCAAGCTCAAGCTCTATTTGACCTTCCTGAAGTTTTGTTTCCTGAAGGCATATAACATCAGCATTCAAATCCTTAAATGTATCCATAAAACCTTTATTTACACATGACCTTAACCCGTTTACATTCCATGATATTAGTTTCATAACAATGTCCCTCCTTATATATGTTTTTTTGAGCTTCTTAAATCCCAAAAAAAGTCTTTTAATACTTTCGTGCAATCCTCTTCCATTATTCCAAATTGGACATTAATCTGATGATTCAATTTTTCTGTTTGCACTATATTCAAAACTGAACCGCATGCACCTGTCTTTAAATCTCTGGCACCTATTACAAGTTTCTCAACCCTTGAATTCACCAGAGCCCCCGCACACATTGGACAAGGCTCCAGCGTTACGTACATTGTACATCCGGGAAGTCTCCATCCTCCTAAATTCCTGCATGCATCCTTAATTGCAGAAATTTCCGCATGAAGAGTTGCATCCTTCATGGTTTCCTTTTGATTATATCCTCTTCCGACTATTTCACCATTTTTTACTATTACGGCTCCGATAGGAACCTCATTAATCTCGTAGGCCTTTTGCGCTTCTCTCAAGGCTTCCTTCATAAAAAACTCATCCATATCAACCTGCATATTTTTTTATACCTATTATAAGTTATTATTTACGTATAAGTCAATACATATGTCTTATATTACCTCTTTACTTTATTTTAAAACGAATTTATAATAAAAACAAAATCAAGGAACATTTTGTTCTGAAAATAAGTCTAAATAAATAAAGTGTTATAATTTATATGAAAACTATAATGTTTTAATAAAGGAGGACGAAGTGAAAAAAATATTAAAAAAAATATCAATTTTTGGACTTTGCATGACTTTAAGCATAAATTCAGTTACTTATGCGGGGGTTCTTGATACAATAACCCAGCCGCCTTCCGAGGAAGAAACAACATCATCCGCTACGGATATAAAGACAGTTGCTGTTTTTTCTGATATAGGTAACCACTGGGCAAAAAATTGGATTGAAAAAGCTGTTAAGCTTGGATTTGTTTCAGGATATAAAGATGGAACCTTTAAGCCTGATAAAACAATTACAAGAGCAGAATTTTCAAAACTTATAAATGGTGCGCTGGGTACAGAAAAAAAAGCGGACATAGGCTTTTCAGATGTTAGAAGTAAAGACTGGTTCTACACGGAAATTCAGAAGTCTGTTGCGTCAGGATTTTTTTCAGGCTATGAAAACAACACCTTTAAACCAACAAACCCAATAAAGAGAGAAGAAGTTGCAAAGGTTGTGGGATCTGTTATAACAACAGGTGAAGCCGACGGCGAAGGTGCCACCGGTCTGTCGGATTATAACACAATACAGGAATGGGCTAAGCAAAGTGTAAATTCCGTTTACAACAAGGGGTATATACTCGGCTATCCTGATGAAACATACCGCCCTGCAAAAGCCTTGACACGAGCAGAAGCAGTAAAAATCATCTATGAAATCATTCAGAACGAAAATATAGAACATGGCTTTAACATAACAAATTATGATGAAATCTATTCAAGCTCAGTTGTGGTAGGCGACTTAAATATATTGGATTCTGTTGGTTCGGGAAATGTTCAGCTGAAAAATGTTGTGGTGCTTGGAAATATAGTTGTTGACGCTCCAAAAATAAGCACTTTACAGCTAACTGATGTAAGAGCAGGAAGCCTGATTGTAGAAGATAAAAACAGCTCAGTCAAAATAACATATAACAGCAGTGTTTCAATACCAAAGACCGATGTACCTTCCTCAGTAACAATTCAAAAGTAAAGCTACAGACACGGCGACATTTCATCTGTCTTTTGTTTCAAGACAGATGAAACGTCCCGCATCCTAACAAAACCTGTTCCTCATGGGGTCTCTTTTATTTACAGTTTCAAAAATATCCAGAATTTCAATATCATTATCTGCTACACATCTTTTTATTCTCGGTATATCCTCCTTATTCCGGATTAAAAGCCTGTAAGCATAATTCTCTTTGTACCTGCCGGAAATACACTTACATTTGGACATCTGTCCGCAACTACATAGCCAAAGCTTGCTTTCAAAAGAGAACAGTCTTTTCGTTCATATTTCCCCCATTATATTGAAAGAGCCGCTCCCACAGCACCGGCATAGCGTGCCATACTATTAGAACTTACTGCCTTTCCAAGCTTTTTACTTAACTGATCCCTCATATAGCTGCTGTCGCAGAACCCTCCTGTCAAAAAATAGCTGACACTTTCACTGTTTAATCTTGTACACAAGGTATAAACCTTATTGGCAATGGAATTAACAACCCCTGCTGCAATATCTTCTTTTGGACTTCCGCTCCCTATGAGACTTATCACCTCTGATTCTGCAAATACAGTACACATCGAACTTATTGAAATTTCTCTGCCTTTACCTGCCAGGGTAAATATTTCATCAAGATTAACCCCAAGGGTATTTGCCATTATTTCAAGAAACCGCCCTGTTCCGGCAGAACATTTATCATTCATAATAAAATTTGAAACCATTCCATTTTCAACAAATATTATCTTTGTGTCCTGCCCTCCTATATCTATTACGGTACAGTCCTTTTCATTCAGGTAATAAGCTCCCCTGCCGTGACAAGTTATTTCCGTTACAATTTTATCAGCATATGGAACAGAAATCCTTCCATAGCCTGTAGCAGTGATATGGGAGTTTTCCGGTGTTACGTTCTGACCTTGAAGCCAGCTTAGTATGCTGTCTGCAGTTTCTTTGCTGCTCCAGCCCGTGGGCATGATCATATGATTAATTATTTTCTTTTTATCCTCTGACATTATTACAGCCTTTGCCGCTGTAGAGCCTATGTCAATTCCAATCAGGTACATATTATACTCCTTGGCGGACAAGGGGACGTTTCAGGTGTCCTCTTTTGTCCTTTTTTTGTGTCTTCATTTTAACATTTCAATCAAAAAAAAACAAGGGGGGCATATGAAGCGCCCCCATGTCCCCTCGTGTTCCTTATTTCAGGTTCAGATACTTTCTCGTATTCTTAAAATCCTCATCCAGTTCAATTGTGTAGACCTTATCATTATATACCGGCTTGCCGCCTTCATAGTAATCCGGACGATTTTTATCTATAACATCTATATCCAGATAATACATGATTCCATCGTATTCCTTATACGGCATATCATAATTATAACTGGACAGCCTCAAAAAATTGTTATCAGTCTTACCGCTTTTTTCATCAATATCTTTTATCAGATGCTGCCTTATACCCTCTGTGTTCAGCTCAACAGATGCACTTTCTATTCCGTTATACCATAACCGGAAGCTTAAGAGATAGTCATTGCCTGAATAATATTTTTCATCATAAAGGTAGTAATAATTCTTTTCTTTAAATTCCTGAGAATTTAACAGCCTGTGTGCAATTTCATCCTTTGTAGCATTGTCTGCACCGCTGTTATTATATATTCTATATTCTCTTATTATAAAGCTTCCATCTTTCATACCATAAATTATATCAATTTGAGGACTATAATAGTATTCTTTTTCATCATAATAGTTATTATCTGAAAGAATCTCCTTATGCAGATCTGTAACTGTTTCAATATTTTCTCTGTCTGTAAACAATACTGTGCCATAATTTTCCCGAAGTACTGAAATATCATCTTCAGACAGCTGACCATCATCCTCGATGTACCTTTTAATACTGTTGTAAAGCCATCCGTCGTTGCCCACGTAAGCCACTCTTACATCCTCTGCTGCAGGTACCACATTTTTATAACGGCTGGCAATTACAACAGTGCTTCCTGTCATCGCAACAAACACAGCCATGCTTATAACAAACACCTTCATGGAGAGATTTGATATCCTGAAGGATCTTTCCATTGCCGCAATTATAATATAATATGTGAGTGCTGCCATGAGCAGTGAAACAAATATTCCACTTACTATGTTGTTGTTGTATGATACTACGGAAAAAGCCGCCGGTACTATAAGGCAGGCTATCACAGATACGAAGTACTTATAACCATCAAACACAATAAAACTGCCGGTGTTTTCATTTTTCCTTTTCTTAAGCATTTTAAAGATCAAAAGCGTTATTCCAACCAATATAACTCCCAAAAGCAGAAAGTAAATAAAATCCAAATCCATGTTCTGATATGCGGAAAAATATATATACTCCAATTTATAAAAATTGTTTACAAAATAATCCATCAGAACGTTAGCGCTGAATCCTGCAACCATATTTTCCAGTATGGAAAACATAAACTGTATAATCAGATAAATTATAGCAGGCAATGCAAAGTTAAATATAGTCATTACTCCCGCAATCAACGTGTTTCCTGAGAGCACTGATGATAATGCAGCCAAAAATATGCCTGCTGAAAGCCATGGAATTATCAACTTAAATGATTCAAATATTTCATAGTCTATTTTTTGAAAAACAACTGACAACACTATTAATAAAAGCAGGTATGCCGCAAAAATCACATTGATTATAATATTTATGGAAATTTGCTGGCGCAGTGTTGCAGGCTTTGACTTGTAATAAGCAAGCTTAGAATCATTATGCAGAAAGCTGTTATCTACAAGACAGTTTATAAAAACCAGTACAAAAACCTCAAATATACCAAACGCTATGAAAAGTTCTTCCTCTACCCTTAAAATAAATGGTATAAGCATTGTGGTCACAAGTATTATAACGGTTGACAGTAAAAACCAGTTCCTTTTGTTTTTCAATGAATATAAAAGAAGCGGCATAAATATATTATTTTTTTTCTGTTCCATAACCTGCACCTCCCAATTCTGTAATAAATATTTCTTCAAGGCTCATTGAAAGCTTGTCGAACAGAAGAACATTAAACCTTTCTTCCAGTTTGTTCCTGAACTCATCAACATTTCCTGTCAGTGTACATATGTTTATGCTTCCGATTTTTACATACTTAATTATGCTGAATTCCTTAAATTCGGATACATCAAACTCACCTTCAACGGCAAATTGAACTCTCTTTATTTCGTCCTTCATCTTTTCGAGATTTTCTTCTTTTAATATTCTGCCTTCATGCATTATGCCAACCTTGTCACATATGTTATCCAGTTCTTTTAAATCATGAGAGGAGATAATAACCGTCATTTCATTGTCCATAACCTCACGTATTAAAACGTCCCAGAATTTTCTTTTTATAACTGCATCCAGTCCGTCAACAATTTCATCCAGCAAAAGTACCTTTGGCTGTGCGGAAATTGCCATTACGAATGCAGCCTGCTTCCTTTGTCCCTTGGACATTTTATTAAGGTTCTTATTTTTATCTATATTAAAATAACTTACAAGCTCGCTGAACTTGTCTTCCGACATATTTTTATACATGAGTTTTTCATAGGAAAATAACTTGCTCAAAGTATACTGATATGGAAAAAACAAGTTATCCTGAACATAATAGAACTCCTTTATAATTTCAGAGTCTTCCCTCACCTGAATATCATCATAGAAAATACTTCCATCATCCTGATTAAAAATCATCATTATATGCTTCAAAAGCGTTGTTTTTCCACATCCGTTAGAGCCTACCAACCCATATATCTGACTGGTTTCAGCATGGATGCTTATATTGTTCAGTACTTGAAATCCACCGAATTTCTTGCTTAAATTTTCTACTTTTAACATATGACCTCCTTATCCCTTACTTGGGTTCAGAACTTCCTCAACCAATTCAACAATGTAATCATCCTTTAATCCAAGGTTTTTTAAGGAACAAACCGCTTCATTTAATTTCTCTTCTGTGTTTCTCCTATATACATTCCTAAGCTCTACAGTATTATTAACAAAGTTGCCCTTTCCTTTCACCGTATAAATATAATTGTCTTCCTCCAGGCTTTTATATGCTTTCTGAATAGTGTTTGGGTTTATTTTTACCATTGCAGCCAGTTCTCTCACAGATGGAAGCTTTTCATCAGGCTTCAGTGCCCTTGAAAGGATAAGCCTCTGAATTTCTTCATAAACCTGCTCATATAACGCCTTTGAACTGTTATTATCAATTTGAATCATCACACACCTCCTCGCCATTATCAGGAAAACCATATTGTATGTATTAATACACTTAGTACAGTTACTGTATTATATAACATAGTACGCACCGTGTCAATACTTTTTATTCGCAGGCTCCATCTCAATTTTAGCCACTCAATTTTATCCGGTTATAAAAAAATCCTCAGACGCTCTGGTACCGGTACTATTCATTGTCATCCTGAACGGCAGCAAAGGATCTCCAACTTTGACATACGGGGATCCTTCGGCTATGTCTCATGATGACACTGTGAACAGTACCTATTTTACACGTATCCAAGGGTTTTTATTAAATTATGGTATACAGCCAAAAGAATGCAGGTATTGTAAGCAATGACAGCAAGTGTGTTATAACGACCAGTTTTGAACTCAATTGTGAATCACCGCCGTATTTTTGAGCCATTATAGTTGATAATGCCGCAACAGGCAAGGATGCATAAATCACAAATATCTCCTCTATCATCTGACCCAACTCTACAAATTTCAGCATAATTATCATAATTACAGGGGAAATAATTATTCTTAAAAACGTGGCAAAATATGCATCCCCGCTGACAAATGATTCTCTCAGACCGATGGTTGCCACCTTGCTTCCCACTATAATCATTGATATTACTGTTGTGGTATTAGTCAATAACTCAAGTAATCTTGTTGCGAACATAGGAAGCTCAAGCTGCGTGCCATATAAAATCAGCCCTGCATAAATTGCAATCATTCCAGGATTCAAAAACATTGATTTAAGCAGTTTTCCGGTTCCCTTATTTTCATTATTCCCAAGCAGAAGCTTCAATCCATAAGTCCACATAAACGCCATGTTGGGAATATAAAACATTGTGGCATAAAACATACCCTGGGAACCGTACAGTTGAGCTATTAGAGGAAACCCCATAAAGCCACCGTTCATAAAAGCTATAGAAAACCTCATTATTTTTTTCTTTTCATCATCTTTTACTTTGAAAAAAAATATCTTACCAAGCAAAAACAATAAAATATCAAACATTACAGCCACAGTAACAATCACCACACCGTTTTTAAGCTGTCCTGGTGAAGAATCAATATTCATTGCATTGATTATCATTGCAGGGTTTGTAACATTTACTAAAAGATATATGAGAGCACCTTCTCCTTCATCACTTAATGCTCCCTTTTTTCTTATATAAAACCCGATTGCCATCAGCACTGCCATCAAAACTATGCTGTTTATTAACGTATAAATCATAATATCCTCACAGGGTTGTCCAAATTTATTTCGGGAACATTCCACGCTTTCCCGGAGCTGTAAATATCCTTTTAATTCTTGCAAAACACAATAATAACATTAATTATAAGAAATTATATAACATAAGAATTGTTTTTTCAATATATAATAACTTTTCATCTCACCCCTACAGTAATTCAGTCATTATGATATGCTTATAAAAATAGTCCACCTTTAGTGGACTATTTTGTTAAAAAAATTATCAAAGCTGTATATTTTTGCTCAGCTATCAAGATCCTTAAGTTAGTTTTCAACTACATCCAGAGTAATATCCGTTGGAACATCCCCCCTATCTTAATTTATATCCTTACTTTATCTTACATTCTGTCAGCTCTCTCTCATTTGCCAGTAAAAAGTGACCGGGTTCTACTTCTTGCCAGTGAGGTGGATTTTTATCATAGTCATAGTGACTTTTTTCAGGTTCATATACTTCTATTACCTTGTTTCTTTCTACCCTTGGGTTTGGAGTGGGTATAGCAGACAGCAGGGATCTTGTGTATGGATGCAGAGGATTTGCAAACAAAGCCTCAGATTCTGCTAATTCCACAATTTTACCCTTATGAATAACAGCTATCCTATCTGAAATAAACCTCACAACTGACAAGTCGTGAGCTATAAACATATATGTCAGCCCCTTTTTCTTCTGCAGTTCATCCAGCAGATTGATAACCTGGGCACGAATAGATACGTCCAATGCAGATATAGGTTCATCGGCAATTACAAGCTCCGGTTCCATAACCAGAACCCTGGCTATACCTATACGCTGCCTTTGCCCTCCGGAAAACTCGTGGGGAAATCTGCTTGCAAATTCAGGAAGCAAACCCACATCCAGCAGAGCCTGCTCAACCTTTTTCTTACGTTCCTCTTCCGAACCGTAATTTTTTAAATTATACAGCCCTTCTGATACTATATAGTCAACCTTTGCTCTCTCATTTAATGAAGCCATAGGATCCTGGAATATCATCTGAATTTCCCTTGTAAGCTCTTTATCCAACTCCTTGTCTATTTGACCGCTTATTTTCTTACCCTTGTAGATTACTTCTCCTGAGGCGGCAGGATTTATTCTTATAATCGCCCTGCCTATGGTTGTTTTTCCTGAACCAGATTCACCTACAAGCCCAAATGTTTCGCCTTTGTAAATATCAAAACTTACATCATTAACCGCAACAAACTTTTTATTTTTCTTGCCAAATTCAACCCTAAGATTCTTTACCTCAAGCAGTTTTTCTTTATTATTCAACTTTATCACCTGCCTCTATATACAATTCCTGCATCTTTTTAACTAAAGGCGGAGGTTCTACCTTAGGAGCCCTGGGATCCAAAAGCCATGTACGGGCTTTGTGAGTGGGTGTAACCTCAAAGTACGGAGGTCTCTCAACAAAATCAATTTTCAATGCATGAGGATTCCTTGGTGCAAATGCATCTCCCTTTATTTCCTTGAAAAGATTGGGAGGAGTACCCTTAATTGAGTATAAAGCCTCTCCTTTTACACCAAGCTGAGGAAGTGATGATAACAACGCCCATGTATATGGATGCTTCGGATCAAAAAACACTTCCTCCGAAGAGCCTATTTCTATTATATCCCCTGCATACATAACGGCAATTCTGTCAGCCACATTTGCCACAACTCCCAAGTCATGAGTGATGTAAATAATAGTTAAATTATACTTATCCTGAAGATTTTTCAGAAGCTGCAGTATCTGTGCCTGAATTGTTACGTCCAGAGCTGTTGTAGGCTCATCACATATCAATATATTCGGATTACATGCAACTGCGGTTGCTATTACGACTCTTTGCCTCATACCTCCTGAAAATTCATGAGGATATTGTTTATATCTTCTTTCAGGTTCTGAAATTCCCACATCATTTAATATTTCAACGGCTAACTTCTTAGCCTCCTCACCCTTTAAATTCTGATGAAGTTCAATGGATTCCTGAACCTGCTTACCTATTGCCTTAAGAGGATTCAATGACGTCATTGGATCCTGAAAAACCATGGCAATTTCTTTTCCACGTATTTTAATCCAGTCTTCTTCCGTCTTAAATTTAGCCAAATCCTGACCATTATACATAATTGAACCAGATTCAATTCTTCCGTTGCTGTCTAAAAGACCCATAAAAGATTTATTAAGAACCGATTTCCCAGAGCCTGATTCTCCGACTATTGCCAGGCTTTCGCCCTTATGCAGGTCTAAAGAAGCCCCCCTGATAGCGGTCAGCTCCTGCCCACGGAGATTAAATTTTATAACTAAATCCTTAATAGATAATACTACTTCACTGTTCATAATTTCTTCAATAGTTTTCTGTGCCATAGCCTGTCCTCCTACACATGATTTCTTGGGTCTGCGGAATCTGCAAATACATTTCCGATAACATAGAAGGATATAGTTACAACAGATATTACTGCCGCCGGGAAAAATAACTGATATCTTTGATTTGGATCCATCATTAAGGCTCTTCCTTCATTTATCAAATTACCCAATGACGGTATATCAAGGGGAAGACCCATGCCTATATACGAAAGGAACACTTCATTTCCAATAGCCGCAGGTATTGCAAGTGCCATCCTGAGCATAATAACAGAAACCAGGTACGGAAGCAGGTTCTTTGTAATAATTCTGTTTGTTGGAGTTCCAAGACACCTGGATGCAAGATTATATTCCCTGTCCCTTATAATTATTATAAGGTTACGGACAAACCTGGCCATTTCCAACCACCCCGTCATACACATGGCAAAAATTATCGTTGATATTCCCGGTTTCATAATATAGGTAAGAATAATCAAAACCACAGTGGAAGGTATATTGTCCCAGACATTATATATTTCTGTAATAATAGCATCCAGCTTCCTGACATATCCCCAAAGTGCCCCTATGGTTATTCCGACCAATGCTTCAAACAAGCCTACCGCAACACCGATGAACAAAGATGTCCTTGTCCCGCTCCAGATTCGAGCCCATAAATCCTGTCCTATGGAATTTGTCCCAAACCGGAACTCGTCGTTTGGCTGCACATTTCTGTATTGTAAATTTGTTTCAGGATTAATATATATCTGCGTAGGACTTTTTTGATTAGGCAAGTAGGGCTGTATTACAGTAAAAATTATAACACACACCATTAAAATCAACAGTGCCACCGCAACTTTATTTTTCATAAAAACCTGGACTGTGGATCTCCAAAAAGAATAGTTGGAGTAACCAGTCAACTCACTTTTTGATTCATCGTATTCTGCAAAATCAAACAAGGATGGATCAATGCTGTCTGCCATTTTACCGATTATCTTCTTACTGCTCATTATCTGGATCCTCCTTCATTAGCTAATTTTATTCTTGGGTCAAATGCTGCCATCAGTATATCCCCAAGCATTAAACCTATAATTCCGATTGACGAATATAAAAGTACCAGTGCCTGAACAAGTGTATTGTCCTGCCGTTGTATTGCAGTTACTAAAAGCCCCCCTGTTCCGGGGATAGAAAACAATGATTCCACATATATAGAACCTGACACTGTATACAATATTGAAGCCGGAAGATACTGTGCCATGGGAACAAATGCATTACGCATTACATGCTTTGACATGATTTCCTTGTTTGTCAAACCTTTTGCTCTTGCCAGTCTTACATAATCCTTATTTAATTCATCAACCATGTAACGCCTGATCCACATAGCATAATAAGCTATATTTACCAATGACAAACAAAGAATAGGAAGTATCCAGCTTTTAGGATTTGATTTATCATACAGCAGGGGAAGATTAAATATATCCGTAAAAAACACCTGTATCAGAAGGTAGTATATAACTGCCGGGACGGCGTTTGCACCTACTACGTATACCGTACCAAGCTTGTCCATAAACTTTCCTTTGAACCGTGCCATTAATATGCCAAGTCCTAACCCCAACACCAGTGAAACGACCAGTGATGACATTCCGAGCTTCAGTGATGTTATGAGCTTGTCACCTAAAATCTTTGTAATCGCAACCTTAGGCCTATATGTTATTGATTCCCCCAAGTTACCTTTCAATAAATCGGTATAAAAGTTTTTAAGCTGCGTATACCATGGATCCAACAATCCCAAATTTTGTAGCTTTACTGTTTTTTGAGCTTCGTCCAGTTTATCGAAGTTCGCCCCAAAATACCCCTCTATAGGCATCATACGCATAAGCAGAAAAACTACTGTTACTACAATAATCAACGTCAATAATGATCTAAAAAGCCTTGTAGAAATATATTTCATGCATTAACGCCCTCTCTTTCTTTATAATTTGTATACAACATATTTATATAACCAATAAATGGAATGATTTCGTAAATAAAAGGGGCATAAGCCCCTTAGATTTCTCTGATTATTTGTTAGCTGCTTTTTTCAAAGCCTCTTCACGTTCTGTCTTCCAAACCTCGTATGCCTCATTAAATTCTTCTGTACTCATTGGTTTTGCTAAAAGCTTCTGTCCTTTCCATCTTTCACTTGAAATACCGAAAGGTGCAAAAGGTGCCTCGAAAGGATGGATTTTAGAAGCAACATATCCGTTACCACCGCTTACACAGTAAGGTATAACAAAAGCTTCATCTATAAGCATTGCCTCCGCATCGGCAAATAGTCCATACCTTTTAGCAAGATCTTTGAATTCTCCCTTTGCTTCATTAACCATTGATTCATAAGCTTCATAAACATTTTTCCCATCTTCAGTCGTATCAATTGTATATTCAGGGAAGTTATAGTTTCCCTCCCTCTCAAATGGGTCGGTGTATGTCTGCGGATCTGCATAGTCAGGACCCCAATTACACTTCATTAATGAATAATTACCTGCTCTTCTTGTTCCGTCCAGGAATCCTGTAGGAGCATGCGGAAGCAGTGTTACTTCAACATAGTCTGTACCAAGAGCAGTCTCAAGCTGCTGTTTTACAACCTGTGCCTCATTAGCCCACGATGTGCTGTTTGTATTGTAAGGCATCAGTATTTTAACCGGCAGTTTAGCTCCTGCTGTCTGTAATTCTTCAATCGCCTTTTCTTTATATTTCAAAGCTTCATCCGTATTGTAAAGCTCCTTGCCTTTTAATTCTGCTAATTTTCCTGTATCAGTAAAATCTATACCACCTTGATTTGTAAATTCAGGAGGTGTTATGGAATTAATTATCCTGTATTCCGGATTGTATGGATCCTCCGTTGTCATTGCAGCAACTCTGTTAAATGCAGATACCACAGATTTTCTGAAATTCAGATTGTTCACGGCAATTTTCCAATTTTCCGGTTCATATTCAGCATCAAAGTGAGGATCAAAGTTAAATGCATAGAAGTATGTGTAAGTTCCCAATTTATCAGGTCTTACCTGCTCCTTAAGTTCAGGTGAGTTCATCCATTCATCAAGACTTGCCGGTGGAATTGCAACGTCAGATATTTCACCGCGCTTGTACATTTCTGCGGACAAAGCTGTTGCTTCCTTGTTGTATCTGTAGTTCAATTCACCTATGTGAATGTTTTCAGCATCCCAGTATGTAGGATTCTTTTTTAGTATTCTCTGCATCTGCGGTTCAAATTCGGTTAACAAATAAGATCCATTATACAGCAAAGCTGAATTTGTGGTACCAAACTGGTCTCCCATTTCTTCCAGAAACGGTCCGTATGCCGGGAAAAAACATACATATGTTAACATTGATTCAAAATATGGAATAGGCTCTTTCAGCGTATATACAAGAGTGTAATCATCCTCAGCCTTTACTCCCACCTGGGAAAAGTCCGTTATATCACCGTTAAAATACTCTTCCGCATTCTTAATTACTCCATAAAATATATTAGCAGTTGCCGATTCGTTTTCCGGAGTCAAAAGATACTGTGCTGCACTTACAAAATCGTTTGCTGTTGTATCAGCAACTTCATTTCCTTCATAGTCCACCCATTTAACACCTTTTCTAAGATTAAATGTCCATGTGAGTCCATCCTCGGAAGCTGACCAAGATTCTGCCAGTGCAGGCTGAATAACTCCATACTTGTCATAATCAACCAAAGTGTCAACCAGGTTTGCAGCCAGCGCAAACTCAACATTCGTAGCCGTCGTTAAATAATTAATTGTCTGAATTTCCTCAGCATATACTGTTTTGTATACCTGCTCCTCCGCATATTTTCCGCCTTCGGCAACATCGCCTTCAGCTGTGGGTTCATCAGTGCCTGATGGTGTTTCTGCAGGTCCTGGAGTATTCCCACCGGAACAAGACGTCAATATCAAAGTAAACACTAACAAAATCGATAATACTTTTTTCATTTCTACCTCCATTAATAATATAATAAAATTAGCATGCTAATTTCATTCCGCTGACATGGTTATGAAGTCGTTTTCATGTCATGAATAAAAATGGTGCACCTGAGAGGAATCGAACCCCCGGCACATGCCTTAGGAGGGCACTGCTCTATCCTACTGAGCTACAGATGCACTTTCTGATTCACTAATGAATATTACACTATTTTATTTTGTTTGTCAATACTTAAGCCCATAAATTATTGTTATTTTATAAATAAATATACCTACATTTATAATAAATATAAATAATCCTAATAATTATAAGTGACTTTTTTCTGCCTAAGCGACCTATTTTCAGCTTAAATAGGGATATTAACTGAACAGGTTTGAAAAAAACCTGAATATTCTAACAAATATATTAGCCTTTTCTATATCTTTGTTCACAATGGCATCTACCTGGTCAATTTCTTCATCATTTAATAATATGCTTATTGTTCCTATCTTATCTCCCAGCTTCAAAGGAGCCCTTACAGTATCATTATATGAAATTTTTACACTTATAATATCATCATTTTTTATTAGCTTATTGTAATCCGAAACCGGATATACGTCTACCTTCCCATCCTTAGAATTATTAATGTAAACCTGATCAATTATCTGTGTCTTGTCTGCAAGCCTGTTATAAGTGAAGTTATTTTTACCGTATTCCAAAAGTTCCTTAGTCTTATTCAGCCTGTCATCATAGGTCTGCGCCCCCATAATAATTCCAATAATCCTGAAGTCCTGCCCTTGCCCTGTTACAGGCATCGTTGACACCAGGCAAATTCCTGCTTTATCAGTATATCCCGTTTTAAGACCATCAGTTCCTTCCACAATGTCAAGTATGGGGTTTGTTGCTGCTTTGCTGAAATTTCTTTCGGGTATTACAAGCTCTTTCAGCTTGGTAACTTCCAGCAATTCAGGATACTTCGTAAGTATATGTCTTGAAAGCTTGTATATATCAGATGCTGACATATGATTTTGACCTGTTTCTTCATCACTTACAGGAAACCCGTGAGG
>ENA-UOOK01001096-UOOK01001096.1-fermentation-metagenome-genome-assembly--contig:-NODE-1096-length-36113-cov-6.290199_pt1 | contig 36113 bp, 31 predicted proteins | sample MGYA00245777_ERZ724023 | MGnify/ENA primary metagenome ERZ724023 (study PRJEB28704, sample SAMN03018312) | fermentation metagenome | biome: anthropogenic terrestrial biome; feature: soil; material...
AATACTCAATTTTGAATACAGTTCACCATCTGCTTGCATTTTTACTTTTCCTGAAAAAGTTATATCTAAAGGTGTCAAATTAATCGTTTGATCATCTGTTTGTACGGAAGCTGTTATTTGACCTTGTATGGATGTAAACGAAGATGATTGGGAGACGCATTGAAAAAAAGCTTCCCCGTTTTCATCCGAGGTTTCTTGTGCAGAAACAATACTAATCTCTGGTGTTGAGGCTAGATCAATGACATGTCCACTTACTGCATCTTGGTTATAGTCTAGCAGTGTAACCTTAATCAGATGTTGACTTACTCCATCCGCGCTTGCATCTCCATTACTTATACACTTTATTGAGCTATAGCTAGGTGATATAGCCTGAACGAACTCAATGTTTTGTTGAGCATTCTCTAACACTACTACTGGTAATCCAAAACCAGGATCAACCGAAGCCTCCAACGTAGCTGTGCCAGCAACTATAGATTTCAACACAAAAACAGCTTCACCATTTTGATCAGTCACAACTGTCTGCTCGGTAACAGGTATTGTTCCTGCAACTTTATATAAAGATACGGTTTGACCCTGAAGCGGTAAATCAAATTTATCACGAACGCTTACCGTGACATTAAGACTTTGATTTCCGTCAGCTGAGCATTTAGCCTGATTTAAAACCACTGTGCACTTTGTTTCGTCTGGTTGAGATATTGAATCTTTAGCCCTAACTGATTCTAATTGATCGATTGTTAAAGCTCCACTTGAATTTATCTTCGAACCATAAATTCGAACGTTATCAATTAGACCCTTAAAAGACCTATTTTGATCAGCAGTATTACCAACAATTAAAGCGCTATTTGGTGTTCCTGGTACAGATTTAGCTTCTAACTCACCAGCAAAAGTAACTTGGCTTTCTTTATCACCTACATAAAATTTAATCGTTTTTGAAAAATCGTCGAAAGTCATCGCCATAAATACCCATTTACGTCCATAATAGGTTCCTGCTGGACAGTTATAGCCTTTAGCGCCAATCTTACATACAAGGTTTCTAGGACCAAAATATATATCAAAACAGTCCTCTATTATTGCAACACGAGCAGCCTGTGGCGAAATTATTACCCCTTCCTGATCAACATAAATCCAAGCTTGGATTGTAAATGACTTTAACGAACTAAATGCATCATCAATCATAGGTTCAACTGCAGCACCCCCTATCTCCCCCATTACTGCGGAGGAATTATCAAATGCACGATCATCTGGCGTGCCCATAACCCCGGCACCTGGTTCTGAATGGAGATCGGAAAGAACTTTAAAGGAATTATTCAATTCAAGATAAGACTCCTTATCAGTCGAATATGCCCTATTCCCAGTTTCATTGAATAAATATTCGCGAAGTGGGGTTGGTATTTGCGAAAAAGCAAGTGTTGAAAATGCAAAAAGACAAATAAACAGAAAGAAAGTTTGCCAAGCAATACGCTGTAATTGACGAAAAAACATTTTTTCTCCTCCTTTGCATTGAATATTAATATTAAAGATACTTAAGGAATCACCATACGGAAAAGTTCTCATTCACCTCTTTATTTGATTTTAGAGAGCAACTATCATCATGTTAGTGCCTCAGGTTATTTTGAAGATGCCCTATTTCTCGTAGAATTTGGAGGTAACGGTATCTCACTCCAATAAATTATGTAGTCTTACAAATCAACGTGATCTTCACAATTAATCGTGTCAATTATTACGGGAACAGCTCAACCTATGGTTTCAATTTCCCTAGCATGTGATGGTACAATCACACCACAACAGACAATCCCACAATTAATCATCTCAACCCTCCCCTCTGAATTTAGGAACTACATTCTATAATTTTCATCCCTTTATTTCAGTTAACGCTATTCCCTGCACAAAATACTTTTGTGCAACGATATATAACACTAAAATAGGTAATATACTTATTAAAGCGCCTGTCATCAATAATGAATAATCCGTATAATACTGACCTTGGAAAAATGATAGTCCTACCATCAATGTAAATTTTTCAATTGTTTTTAAATAAATAACTGGTCCTAACAGGTTATTCCAACTTCCCATAAAGGTTAAAACACCTAATGTTGCCAACGCTGGCTTGCTCAATGGTAAATATATTCTCCAATAGATTTCAAAATAATTGCATCCATCAATCTTTGCAGCGTCATCTAATTCAGATGGCAGCGACATGAAAAACTGTCTTAAAAGAAATATCCCAAAAGCCTGCCCAAAGCAACTTGGAACCCAAAGCGGAAAATGTGTGTCATACCATCCTAAATACTTCATAATAACAAAAACTGGTATCATTGTAACTTGCCCTGGAATCATCATCGTTAACATCACGATTGCAAAAAATGCATCTTTGCCCGGAAAACGCAAACGAGCAAATGCAAATGCTGCCCAAGAGCATGATATTAATGTTCCTAAAGTCCCCAAAAGGGAAACTTTAAAACTATTGAGAAAAAACTTACCAAAAGGTATTGCATTCCATACCCTGCTAAAGTTTTCCCATACTACCGGTTTTGGAATCCAAACTGGTGGCATAGTAAATATTTGACCAGGCTCTTTGAGCGCTGTAGAGATCATCCACAAAAATGGAATGATCATAGTTAACGCACCAAAAGTAAGAAGCAGGTATGCAAATACTTTTTTAACGATATTAATTTTCCTTCTCATCTATCCTTCTTACCGCCTTTTCATCTAGTAATGAACCCACTTTTTTTGATATTTAAACTGAATTAAGGTTAATACGAATATTATCAAGGCTAAAATGTATGCCATAGCAGAAGCATAGCCCATCCTTAGCCATTCAAAAGCATTTGAAAACAAATAAAGAACTATTGTTAGGGTTGCTTTCGCAGGTCCCCCACCAGTCATTACAAACGATTGCTCAAAGACCTGAAACGAATTGATTAATCCTAAAATCAATAACAAAAAAGTGGTTGGAGATAGAAGCGGTACGGTTATATTCTTGAATTGTTGCCATTTGCTAGCTCCATCTATTCTTGCTGCCTCATAGAGATCTTCTGGAATGCCCTGTAATGCAGCAAGCCAAATCATCATGTTATAGCCAAGACCTTTCCACACACTCATGGCTATAAGCGATGGCATAGCCAGTTTAGTATTGCCAAGCCAATTTTGTGGCGGAATGCATATTAAACCTAGAAAATAATTCAGTAAACCGTATTGAGAATTATATATCCAACGCCAAAGTAAAGCAATCGCAACCATAGAAGAAATAACAGGTAAGAAAAAAGCTGTACGAAAAACAACAATCCCTTTAATTTTTTGATTCATGGCAACTGCCAACAGCAATGAAAGAACCAAACCTAAAGGAACACTCACAACTGTATAATAACAAGTGGTAATAAGTGATTTTACAAATACATCATTCCTGATAAGATGTTTATAGTTATCCAAACCGATCCAAATTGGTTTACTTACTAAATCCCAATCAGTAAAACTAATGAGAAAAGAAGCAATTACAGGTCCCAACGTAAAAAAAACGAGACCTATTATTTTTGGTGATAGGAAAAATAATGCCCATAAAGTTTCCTGTTTGTTATAGGAAACTTTATTTTTAATCTCTTTATCCCTTATCTTTAATTGCATTAGCATTCTTCCTTCAGTATTATTTTGAAAAAGCCCTATCCAAAATTTCTTGCACTTCTTTATGAGCATTTAACATAGCTGTTTCTACACTAACCTGTCCCATCCAAGCCAAGCCTATATTCTGAGACAAAGCAGTTCTCCATTCTTGCCAACATTTATTAAGGTCCATAGGAAGACCATATCCCTTTTCTAGTGGCTCAATAAATGGCAACTTATTGCTAGGTTTGGTTGGTGCATCTATAAACGACTTTGAATAAACAACCTTTTTCAAAATTGGAATCCCAAAACCACCCTCGGACCAGAGCTTTTGAACAGCTTCATTACTCGCAAAAAATTTAATAAACTCCCACGCAGCTTGGGCTCTCTCCGGAGTTGCTTTGGCATTGATTACATATGGATTAGCATTATAGCTTACCGCTCGCACTTTGCCTTTAGGCAATATAGCCGCATCATAATCCAAATCCTTTGTCTGATTAAACACTGCCGACATGCCGTAATTATTAAAATACATTGCCACTACCTTTGCTGGGAAAACAGCATCTAGCCCACCAAAACTTCCTGCAACCTCACCAGTTGGTGATACCTTATGCTTATGTATCATATCTACCATATACTTTACAGCTTCAATTGCTTCTGGCTGATTCAACATCGATTTAGTACGTGTCTCATCTAAGATACGTCCTTTATTTTGGTAAATAAAGTTAAACCAGCCACCGGAAACCCAATTGGTCGAATAAAATCCATATTGACTAATTCTTTTATCAGATCCTGGATCCTTTGTAAGTTTCTTAGCTGACGAAAGGAGCGTATCCCAATCCCATGTTTCATCAGGATAACTCAGGCCTATCTCGTTAAACGCTTCTTTATTATAATAAAAAGCGATAGTCTGAATCTCTCTCGGAATCCCCCAAATTCTCCCGTCGGGATCGCTTGCAAAATCTAACCCAAGAAAATCTTTCTCCTCAAAATCTCTTTTAACCCAGTCGGTTAAATCCTTCAAAGCACCGCGATCAGCATATTCCATAAAATATACACCATCAGATACCCAAAAATCCGGAGCCTCCCCTGCGGCAATTTGAGTCTTAAGTTTGGTCCAAAACTGACCCCAAGGCTGATATTCAAGGTTTACTTTGATATTCGGATGCGCTTCTTCAAACATTGGGATAACTTGGTCTTTTATTGCTTGATAATCACCCACAGCCCCAGGATAACCAAACCTGATCTCCACCTGCTTTCCAGTTGTTGCCTGTTTCTTCCCACCGCAACCATAAAGAAGCAATCCCATAGATACAAGAAACATCAGAAACCAACCTATGCTTTTTATGCGTTTACCCATAGAAACAACCCCTCCTTTTTTTCTTACGCATCATGAAAATATATTGTGAACGTCTTAAATAAATAGGACTGAACTAAACAGCGGTGATTAGAAAACATAATTAGTTTTGTAAAAAATACCGTTGCCAGAACCGTTATACTTAAGTACACAAGAACGATTAAATCACCTTTTATTCAATAATATCCTCATCTCTGTTAGCTGCATTACTGATCCGTCACTTACATTTTTTCCCCTGATTAGCCTCGAAAAAAAAAACAGTACGCATTAGGTAATCAAAAAATTGATTAAACAACCACCCTTTCAATACCGTCAGAAAACTTTTGTCAAAATAAAAACTATTTATTATTGAGAAAATAGCTTAAGTAACTGCTGATATTAGTAATACAGCCATACTCCCAGAACCCATTAACCGAAAATCAAGTTAGTAAGTTCAATAAGCTATTTTACTAATATCTTTTTTACAGTGTGCCCTTGGCTTATTTGTTTTGGTATCGTGATATTCATTTTCCCCATTCTGCCCCGAGACAATTCAATCAAACTCTTCACACCTTCTTCACCCATCTCTTTAGAGCCACCAGGGAGGTGATTGAAATATGTCCGCTGTGCATTATCCAATGATTCATCATTACACATAATAACGCTAACTTTATCTGGAATATCTAGTCCCCTTTCTCTCACAAAATTACTGAAAGCAGAAACAAAATGACTTTGTATTATTAGCGCCGTAATCTCTTTGTGCTCGGAGAGAATTTCGTCAATAACAGTATATGGGTCCCTAACATTTGTCTTTAACAAATGGAGTCGAGGTTTCAAGTTATATTGTTCATATGCCAATTTACAACCATCCACGACCTTTTGAATTAACAACTCTTCTTTATAATCTGTAAGATAGGCAATCTCTTGATGACCGTATCCGAGCAAATAGCTATACATAGTCATAACATCATCTTTAACATCACTCTGAACTTGATTCACCTCATACTCCTTATCTGCCATCGTTCCAAGTACAATAAATGGAATATTAGTTCCTTTTATTGTACTTACTATTTTCTGAGTCACTCTTCCCGTAACAAGAATACCATCAACTGCTCGTTCCTTCAGCATAGGGGGAAGCTCTTCATCTTCTTTATAAATAGCGAAGATTAAGCCCATACCACGCTTCGATAATTCCTCTTCAACAACCTTAAGCAAGCTATAATAATATAGGTTTGTAAACAATCTATCGCATAACAAAAAACAAAAGCAATTTGTTTGCCCCGTACTCAAATTCCTAGCGGCTCTGCTCGGGGTATAATTAAGGCGTGCAGCAGCTTCCCTTACCTTTTTTCTAGTCTCTTCGCTTATGGAAATACCTGATTTTTTCCTATTGAGCACCCTAGATACAGTTGTATGCGATACCCCAGCTTCTTTAGCTACATCATAAATAGTTACCATAGTCCATTCCTCTTTCTCTATGTTACCCCTTAACGTTTACCTCTTAGCGTTTACCGCTAACATTATAGTATATACTTCGTTACAGATCTGTAAAATCCTTCTTAAGAAAAAATTTATTTAAAACTGCCAAACGATTGCTCCCAAACTATCCCTTTTCACCGCGCAAATACAAACAAAAAACCTCTCTTGCCCCACCTTGCAATGGGGGTTGAGAGGGTTTTATATGAATGACCTGAGGTTTTCATTTCCTAACACGCCTCAGGGCCGCCACAAGGGGTATGCCAAGAGCTAATACCACTACAGCCTCACTCACCATGATCCCCAAGGCTGTAGGCCAATAGGGAAGCTTGAAGATAAACCCGAGATAGAGACTGATGAGAAATCCATTGAGCACGATCGGGGGTAGCACATACCACCGAGTCCCCCGAAGCTGCCAGGTAAAGTACGCTGCAAGAAGCGTCACAGCACTCCCGCCAAATACATCCCATGGACCCAGGCCCCCGTAGAGGTTAGCTGCAATACAACCTAAGTATAGGCCCCAGATCGCCTCAGGATAGAGAACCGGCAAAAGCACAAGGGCCTCTGCGGCCCTGAACTGCACAAGACCTAAACCTGGTAGAGCAATGCCAAAGCTCAGGTTGCCTGTAAGTAGGGTAAGGGCAACATAGAGGCCTGCAACTAAAGCCCCCCGCACAATCAATTTCGGATTTTGCTCCATCTCATTCACCCCTCCACCGGCCACGAGAGCACTCGCCAGTGTTGCTGTCAAAAAGCGGGCAGTAGCCACACAGAGCTGCCTCGCCCCGTCTTTTAGGACATGGATCGTCCATGTTATAGTTTGGCTGAAGTTTGGTCCTTTTACTTTGACCCTTTCCTATTTTTTTATAGGAACGCCTCAGCAGAAAGAACCAAAACAAAAGCACAAATAAGAGAACTATTATCATCCCCATCAGTATCCCTCCGGGCAGAAAAAAAGGGAGAACATCCGTTCCCCCCTCCTTTTTAAGCTTAGCGCTTTGAAAACTGCGGTGCCTTACGAGCCTTCTTCAGACCGTACTTGCGACGCTCCTTCATCCGAGGATCACGCCTCAAGCAGCCGGTCTTCTTCAAGCTGCTGCGCAGCTCATCGTCGGCCAACACTAGGGCACGGGCAATGCCGTGTCTTACAGCTCCCGCCTGTCCACTAACACCACCGCCATAAACATTGGCGATCACATCATAGCGGCCCTCGGTTCCAGTTACAGCCAGGGGCTGACGAACCATAGTCTCAAGCACACCACGTCCGAAATAGTCATTGGCCTCTTTGCCATTGACCACGATCTGTCCTTTACCAGGAATGAGGCGTACACGAGCCACTGAACACTTACGACGTCCGGTACCACGATACTGGGTATTTGCCATCTACTTTTCCGCCTCCTTCCCTAATCTAATGCTAGCGGCTGAGGATTTTGAGCCTGATGAGGATGCTCCACACCGCTATAGACTTTCAGTTTCGTAAACATTTGCCGTCCCAAACGATTTTGGGGAAGCATCCGCTTTACAGCCAGTTCTATTATTCGCTCTGGCTTTCTTGCCTGAAGCTGGGCAAATGTCTCTTGCTTCAGTCCCCCAGGATATTGGGAATGTCGATAATAGATCTTACCCTGTCTTTTATTGCCGGTCACAGCTACCTCAGCTGCATTGATTACAACCACGTAATCACCTGTATCTACACCAGGGGTGTAGGTTGGCTTATGCTTGCCACTGAGAATCCGGGCTATGCGTGTGGCCATGCGACCCAGAACCTGACCCTTCGCATCTACCACATACCAGGTGCGTTGCACCTCTTGCGGTTTGGCCATATAAGTTGTCTTCAAGATCTTCCCTCCCTAATTGGTGGCGGGATTAACCTACCTCGCTAGCCCGGGGCTCTGGGAGCAAGCAGGTATCGTCCCATACATATACCTATTCTATCTAAAGAGGCAGCTTTTGTCAAGAAAAAAAGGCCGCCAAACAGGCGACCTGGAAATTTCTGGCTCCCCGAGCTGGACTCGAACCAGCAACCACTCGGTTAACAGCCGAGTGCTCTACCATTGAGCTATCGAGGAATACAATCTTATTTTAGCAAAGATCCGATTGAATTTCAACCCCCCCTTTAGATTTTATTTGGGTTTTATGCCATAAATTAAGCTTTTTCCTCTGTCCTGCTTTTCTATGCTCTCTCTTTTGGATGTAGTCAGCTTGCAGCTAGGATAGAATTGTGAAGTACTCTTCTAAAACGCAAAATCCGATCATCAATTGTCTCAGAATGCACCCTATTGGTAAGGAGGATTACATACAATCCTGTATCCTTGTCCACGAACACTGATGTACCTGTATAACCTGTATGCCCATAAGAGCCAGTGCTAAACAGCTCACCTGGGGGATTGACCCTGGTATCGGTGAGAAGAAAGCCCAAGCCACGGGCCTGATCGAAATCTGGTGTCCAGTTTTTAATTGCCTTTGCAAACATTTTAGAGCTTAGATATTGTCTCCCCTTATATCTACCCATATTTGCCAGCATCATGGCAAAATTGGACAGATCATCTAGATTTGAGAAAACACCTGCATTACCGGCTACCCCACCTAAAAACCTTGAATTATGATCATTGACTATACCCACAGAGCAGGTCCCTTTTTGTGTATTATAATCAGTTGCTGCTATATTATCACCTTTCGGCCTGAAAGTAGTATTCTTCATTTCCAAAGGTTCAAAAACATATTTCTGACTCAATCTATCGAGGGTATCCCCACCTACAAGTTCTAATACTTTTCCAAGCACTATGAAGCCAAGACAACTATACCCCACTTCCCCTCCTACAGGGAAGGCAAGCTCCAAACTCAGGATAGTCTCTACTACTCTCTCTGCATCTGGAGCCTTGTCAACTATGGAAACATAAGGTCTGATACCGCTTGTATGTGTCAGCAAGTTGAAGATTGTAATCTCTTTTTTGTCCTCTGGCACATCAAAATAATCACCAACACGATCAGATAAACAAAGCAAACCCTCTTCAATAAACCTCAGTGCCAACATGGTGGGCGATAAGATCTTGGTAACTGATGCCAGATCAAATAGTGTATCCTCCTCCGCCGGCTCCACCACCGGATACACAGACCTGTTACCCTCCCAGTGCCTGAAAATCCTACCGGCCTTGTTGCCAATTTCCAAGCATGCAGACGGGAAATACCCTTTTTCAATCGCATCATGAATAAGCCTAGCCGCATGATCATATTTCCCTGCCATCGGTCACACTCCTCAATTAGATCCGCCAAAATTGTCCAGGGAACCTCCCTTGCAAAAAGGAGAGGTTCCCTTTAATCATCTAATCTTCTTCTGTTCCTGTTGACTGTTAGTTTTCAGCCAGGAAGGCCGCTGCCGGAAAGGATTATGAAACTTAGCCCCGATCTTGCCCCGGCTCTCCAGATGAATCATACAAGCCCGTATGCAGCCTGCAGCGCCGCAGAAGGGATTATAGCCCGGTGGTGTATTGATCAGCATATACTGATAATCAATAGCATGGCCTGAAGGAAACTCCTCTGTCTTCCGCCAAGCGCCACCACCCACAATGTGGGTCAGCTTATAGGCCTCCTCCTCGGTCATCTGGGAGTTTTCTACATCCAACTCCAAACCTGGGAAGTCCCGGCTTAAAAAGGGAGATACTTTCTTATTCATCCCGTGATGGGTAAGGGTACAGCGTCCCATATGCACATCACCCCAAGCTGTCTCCTCACCTGTGCCGGCCTTGATCTGAACCAGCTTACCCTCAGATTTTTTAGGGATGGCATTGCCTGGACACTCCCGGACACAACTTTGACAGCTATCGCAAAGCCCACCAGGAAAAATAGGATCTGCTTCCAGCTCCAAATCTGTGATGATCATACCAAAGCGAATCCGAGGGCCATACTCGGGCGTTAGAAAAACCTTTGAATAGCCGATTTCACCCAGGCCTGCAAGCCAGGCTGCAATTCTCACTGCAGGCTCCACATTTGCCCCAGGCTCCCCTGGCCGCACAGGGGATCTTTGCGGCTGAACCTCAGGGGCCCCTGCAAACATAGGCATAGCCTCCCAGCCGCGATCCTCCAGCCAACAAGACAATCTATACACCGCCTTGGGCAAAAAACGAGTATTGAGGCCACCATAACCGTAGCGGGCATAGGCGTTCCAATGGGTTCCCTCCTCAATCCCCCGATACACGCCCCGGGGGATCCGCTTGGCCAGCATAATGATGGATTTAGCCTGGGGAAAGATGAGACGGGGATCCGCCTGGGGAGGTGCACCTTCAAAACGCTCAGGCGAGGCGATGCCAACTAGATCTGCACCAAGAGCATGGGCTGCTTTTTTAAATTCCTCTTTGCGCACTTTCATAGCTATTTACCCCCCTGGGCTGTGCTACCGGGATCGGCGCAGCCTCGCCACTGGGCTCCTCCTTCCCCCTCTTCCATAATTCCAGCCTCGCCCCAGATATTCACTGCCCACTGGGGGCGCTTGCGGAAGGGGGCCTCGAAGGTGTTCTCCAACTTCCCTGCTCTCTCTAAAGCTACCATACAGGTCCGGGCGCAGAGGGCTGCCTTGCGTTCGGGCTTGCCTCGCTTGTGGTAGCGGTTGGCAAAAGCACCATTTTGACACTTGCGGCAAAGCTCCTCCTGAATTTTGCCCACTTGCATCTTCTTATCCTCGCAGGCCACCTCTGAAAACTCTTCTTCTGAGATCGCACCCAGCGGACACTGAATAGCACATTGGCGGCAGTCGCCGCAAAGATCGCCCTGAAAAAGAGGATCTGCAACCAAAGGAGCATCGGTAATGATGAGACCTAGCCTTTGCCTGGGGCCAAACTCTGGCGAGAGGAAGAAGCCACCGTAACCGATCTCCCCTAGGCCTGCAGCTACTGCTGCAAAATCAAAATCAGGGATTACATTAGGCGCGGGCCTATCTGGTGCCACAGCCACCCCTTGTGGCCAGACTTCAGGCGGATGGGGGAAGATAGGCACGCCCTCCCAGCCATTGTCCTCTAGAAACATACATAGATCATAGCAGGTTTCTGCAACCCAAGCATCATCCAGGTTGTTGTAGCCGAAGATGGTATAAGAGTTCCAGTTGGTCCCCTCCTCGATCCCCCGCAGGGTTCCTCGGGTGATGCGTCTGCCAACCGCAATCACAGCCTTTCCCCCGGGAAAGATGGATGCGGGGTGCCTTTGTGGTGGCTCTGAGGCGAATCGCTCCAGGGGAGCGATTCCCACCAAATCTGCACCAAAGGCTTTGGCCTTCCCTTTGAGTTCTGTGGTAAAATCCATGACTCGTCACCTCACTATTAATTTATATCTCAATGATAGCGGACATTTGTGACGAGCAAAACACCTGGCTTTACCTTTATTGAACATATTTTGTCTACTTTTCCAATTTTACAGCTAAAAGCTCAGCTCCCTCTTTGGGTAAAGCCCTACCCGAGCGCCTCCTGGCCGCCACCCAGAGGATTCCCTCTCTATCCACAAGGAGGGGAATCCGCTCCCGGGAGGACTTTGGGAGCTTTGCATCCCCAAACCAGTCCTTGAGCTTCTTGGTGCCAGGCACCCCCCTGGGTTGAAATCTATCACCCCGCCTCCGGGTCCGCACTGCCAGGGGTAATTTCAGCTCCTCTAGTAAAAAGTACTCTCTGCCGGGACCCGGCTCATAATCTCGGGTCAGCCAAATAACGAGCTTCAGGTCCCACTCTGGAATCCAGGCTGTGCCAGGGCAGGGCAACAGATAGTGAAAAGAGGGAACAGACACGCTTGGGGGAGCACCCAAGATGAGCACATTCCCCAGGCGAACGGCTTCCCTGCCCCCGGGCAAACTCAGACGGCTCTCATCCTCATATCTTAAGGCTAAGATAGACTCTAGATGTTCAAAGCCCCAGCTTTCCCCATACCAACGAGAGATGGCAAGCCTCAGGGCTCTGCGTGCTAGGGCTGGATGTACTTCGAGATCCGCTATAGGGATCTCTCCCTCCTGCCAGCCCTGGCAAAGCTTTTGGGCCTCGCAATCTAGGTATTCATCCTCAGAGCGGAGGATTTGGGCAGTTTGGGCCAAGCTCCTCCGCAAGGCAGGGTTTTCTTCCTGTAGGAGGGGCAAGTAGCGATGGCGGATCCGATTGCGGAAATAAAGGAGCTGGTTGTTGGTGATATCAATTCTAGGATCCAATCCTGCCCAGCGGCAGTAAGCCTCGATCTGGTCCCTTGTGCATTCTATGATAGGCCGCACCACACGAAGACCACTGTGCTCCCCAATAGGTTTCATACCACCCAGCCCCCGGGCCCCTGTGCCCCGGATGAGGCGCATCAGCACAGTCTCTGCCTGATCATCTGCATTATGGCCTAAGGCCACCTTCTGTGCCCCTACATTCAGAGCCACCCTTCCAAAAAAATCGTAGCGAGCAGCTCTGCCTGCCTCCTCCACAGTGAGGCCTCGCTCTTGGGCCATGGAGGCCACAGCCACCTTCTCTGTAAAAAAGGGGAGGGAAAGTTTGCATGCAAGTTCTTCCACAAATTTTTGATCCTGGTCTGCTGTGCTGCCCCGAAGAGCGTGATTTAGATGAACCACAACTAGCTCCAGCTGCAGCTTTTGGGCGAGGCGCCAGAGAATATCTAGCAGGGCAACAGAGTCCGGACCACCTGAGACCGCCACCAGCAGCTTCTCCCGGCTCTTTATCATTTGCCAGTTTGTGATTGTCCTTTGCACCTGGGGTAGGAGATCCATTAACCACACCTACTTTTAAAACAAAACCAAGCTTTATGCTTGGCTTTGTTTCACAATTTCGATTTTATTATAGCTCATTTTGAGCTCTTTGTATAGTTAACCTGCTATTACTCGCTCTTGATTTTCCTCTGATTCTTCTTGCCAGAGGGAAGATGCAGGTCTTGAGGCAACCCGCAAAACCAGCACTGTCATATCATCTTCCACCTGATTGAAATTCAGCTCCCGGGCTCGGCTGAGGAGCTCATGGGCGATTAGTTCTGGATCGTCTCCATCAAGTCGCTGCAGCATCCTGGCCAGCCAGTCGCCTCGGGTGGCAGGCCCACCTGATCTGCGCAGCTGCGTGAGCCCATCTGTTACCATCACCACAACATCTCCATCTTGCAGGTTTCTAGTGGTGCTCTCAATCTCAATGGAGCTGAGGATGCCGATGGGCAGGCAAGCTGAATCCACCCGCACCACCTCCCGGCCCCGCTTGATATAGGTAGGAGCAGCACCAACCTTGATTAGTTCCACCTGGGCTGTGTAGAGGTCAAAAACTGCAAGATCGATGGTGGCAAAGGTTTCCTCAACAGAGCGCACCAGGAGCACTGAGTTCACTGTGCGCACTGCAGATTCACGATCAAAGCCACTCTCCATGAGCCTTTTTAAAATGGAAATAGTGGCACCACTTTGCAAAGCTGCCTCAGGGCCGCTTCCCATACCATCGCTTAAGGCCACTGCTAGCTTGCCATCGTGGAGTTCTAATAGAGCATGGCTGTCGCCGGAGATTATGCCATCTGCCTTATTGAAACGCTGTACAGAGCTTTGGATACTAAAGGGCCGCTGGGGCACTAAATTAATTGTGCAACGGCTAGTACCATTCTTCCTGCCACATTGCACATTCCAGATTGAGAAGTTGCGGCCTAGAATCTGCCCCACAAGGGGCCCGATGGCTTTTCTGCATTCCCCTTTGCCATCGCAGGGAGACTTCTCAAGCTCAACCGCAACCTTGCCATCCTCAAGGTCTATCACTTCCACCCGCCCCAGGACAAAACCTAACTTTGAGAGCTCCTTTTGCACAAGCTCTTCTAAATCCTCTTTGAAGCTCACCTCGGTATCAAGCTCCATAGCTAAGTTATCCATTACCTTGGCAATACCCCGCAGTTGGCCTGAGACGATGGTGCTGGTCTCCATTAACTTCTGCTGCCAGGCGTAATCCAATCGCTGCATAGAAAACAGATACCGTAGGGTAGTGATGATCTTCTCTATGTAGGGGCAATCTACATCGACTGCATTTAGCTGTGCTTGTTCCTCCACTTTCGCAATTAACTCCAGCAGCATTTGATAGGAGGTATAGAAGTTCTGCTGCCAGCAGTGATTGTAACGGCTGCAGGATTTGCAGATCTGCCCTGTGATTGCCTCAACAAGCTTTTCTAGGCTTATCTTCTCCTCCTCGCCTTTGGCTGCGGTTCCCTGCCCAAAGGTGCTGGAGAGTTCGTTGAAAATCTCAGAGAAGTGAGTGAGCCTTTTGGTAACTAAATTCTGAAGTCGCTCTTGTTTCTTCTCCTCGAGCTTCATGCGCTCATCTGTGCCAGGGAGAGCCCGAGACAAGGTTAGGATCACGGGCTTGGGCATGCACAAAAATAACAGAATTGCACTGAAGGACTCTGCTAGGGCCACTGCCAGCTGAGAGGGATGGGCAATCTGCAGCGACATGATGATGGTCCCTAAAACAAAGCCCCCCACCACTCCCCCCTTGCCGTGGCCCCGGAAGGCGCCTGCCAGGAGCCCTGAAAAAGCGCTGAGGGCCACGGCATAGGGGGAAAAGTCCCGGCCCAGGGCCCCCACTGTACCCACTAAAATCCCACCGATAGCGCCAAGCCCCTCTCCCCCTGCCAAAGCCAGGAGCAAAATTAAAAGCCTACCTAGGATGTTGCCCAATGATACGCCCCAAATCTGTAAAAACTCGGTGCCCATAAGTAGTGCTGCGACTAGGATGGTAAGGCAAATCTGTTCTTCATGATCTAAAGCGCGCTGCCTCCAACCCCCAAGTTTCCCCTTGCGAAGGGCGGGAAAGCCATAGATGAAGATGGCGGTGAGGAGCATGGTGGCAAACGCCTCTAGAACTAGGGTTAGAAGTCCGGGAAAGCCCCTCCACCTGAGGAGCTCTACGCTGCCCCGTCCCAACAGCACTGCTGCCAGGGCCACAGCTGGAAGCTTTTCTGTGGGAACGCGCCTGAAGGTGCGCAGGTGCTTGTCCCAAAACATGAGTAACAAAATAGCTACTGCATAATCCAAAGCCCAGAGCCCTGGGTAGAAGCTTAGAATCCCTAAAAAAACAGCCGCCCCTGTTGCATAGAGACGGCCTGTAGGCCCAGAACCCAAAAAATAGGCAAGGAAAGCGATGCCAAAAGGAAAGCTATCGCCAAGCATGCAAGCACGCCCCAAAAGAAAACCCACAAAGTAATATGGCAGGTTCTCTAAGGTGAAGACGCCAGCGATAGCTCGCCCAATAGCGCTAAGTTGCCCTTTTTCAAGCTGTTTAATCTTCTGTACCGGCATTCGTTGAAAGGTGGGTATCTCTGCCCTTTGCCATGTTTCCATGTCGGATTCCTCCCATGTTGCCAAGATACTAACAATAATTATTATAGCAAAAGGGGAGGCGAAATCGTGTCGAAATTTATTAGCAGATAAGACTTTTTACCCACAATCTTCTCTAAAATAACGCTATTATTCGACAAATGCCTTAGCCACGACCTCGAGCAAGGCACCTTTAGGCAGGGCCGATACCTCAACCACAGCCCGAGCTGGCTTTACTCCCTCACCTAGCCACGCTCCGTAGAGCTCGTTTACGATGCTAAAATGGGAGAGATCTGTGAGGTAAATCGTTACCTCAAGTAAGTTCTCGATCTCGCTTCCAGCCTCTTTGAGGACTGCTGCCACATTGGCTAGGGCTTGGCGCGTCTGCGCCTCTATTCCCGCTGCCAGCTCTCCACTTTCGGGATCTAGGGGGATCTGCCCCGAGAGAAATAACAGCTCCCCATACTGCACAGCCTGGGAATAAGGTCCGATTGCCGCTGGTGCGTGTCCTGTTTTAATTTCTTTTTTCATCTTCAAACACCTCCGTCTATATATTTTCTCGCTCAAGTTTGAAAAACCTGCTCACAACCCGGGTTAATCTTGAGGACAGCCTAAACTTGCTATGAGATTCGTTAGTTTCTACAGCTGGCTCCACTCCGCTGCTATACTTGCAGACTAGGCTTTTTTTAATTACTTATCGAAATATTTGGGGAGCATATAGGAAATAGCGTACTATTGCCGAATAATAAAATTAGAGGATATTTGAATAACTAGGGGGCGACCTGAAAAGCCTTAAACTAAATGACCGCAAGGCTCCAGCACTACCCGAATATATCGGAGGTGATGATGGTGGGCACTCCAAAGCAGCGTGATCTAAAAATTGCCAGGGAAGTTAAAAGGCTTCTTGAACCTAAAATACCGCTCGCTACTATCAAAATGTATGGCTCCCGAGCCCGCGGAACTGCAACCTGGGAATCTGATTTAGACTTATATATTGAGGTGGACTCCAATATTATAACAAAAGAACAACATGATTTTATTAACGATGTAACTTTCGAAGTTGGACTGGAAGCAGGACTATTGGTATCTTCTTTTGTAATAACTAAGGAAAGACGTGAAAAACCACTTTTTCGGTACTCACCTTTTTTTAATAATGTGCAAAAGGAAGGTATTCCGATATGACCATAGATAATTATTGGCATGAACTGGTTTCTTACAGAATGCAAGATGCCTTTGAAATGCTAAGGGAACCAAGATCACCCTTTATTTTTTTGTATAGATCAGCTCCCTTTGGCTAAAAATAGACTTGACACCAAGTGCACTTTTTGCTATATTAGATGTGCACCTATTGGGGCGTAGCCAAGTCGGTAAGGCACAAGATTTTGGATCTTGCATTCCCTGGTTCGAGTCCAGGCGCCCCAGCCAAGAATTTAATCCCTCCTTTGTGGAGGGTTTTTTCATTGAAGAAGGCGGCCAATTGGCCGCCTTCTCTGGCTTATTTTTTTACTAGATCTAGAATTTTAACGGGTTGACCTGTTTTGATAGATTGGTTGGAAGCTGCACCTACAAGAAGAGACATAGCCCCAGCCCAGCTGTCAGCCATATGGCCTAGGGGATCCTCGCTGTAGCCACGGAAAAGCATATCCCGCAGTCTCACATCGCCGCCACCATGTCCACCCTTCACCCGGGGAACTTCAATTAGCTCCATGCCACCGTAGGTAGGATAGAAGCGAATGAAATCGCTGCTCTCCTCCCCATCAATCCCCAATGCTACCTTCAGTGGATCCTGATGCGCAAGATTGTTTGAGCGGTCTTCAAAATTAGGGCTGCTCTCGGGATAGAAGGTCTCTGCCGCGGAAAGATCCAATCTTCCTTTTTCACCATTGATCGCCATTCTCCAGCCCTCAAAGGGTGAGAAAGAATGGAGGCTATAGCACATCTGAGTGCCACCGCTGAAGTCCACAAGTGATGCCATGGTATCGTAGATATCGATCCGATCGCCGAAGATGCAGCGATCACGGAAGTAGCCGTCCCCGTCCTCAGTATCCAAATATAGCTCTTTGAGAGCAGGATCGTTTTTCAAGTCAAGGTAGAATTCACATTTGTCGCTATGCTCACAGGTGAGACAGCGCTCTCCCCGCTGCTGGCGATTGGCTCCATAGAAATTGAGTTTGCCCAAAGCAAACACGCGCCTGGGTTCCTGATCCAAGAGCCAGTTCACAAGATCAAAGTGATGGGTGGCTTTATGAACATAGAGCCCACCTGAGTTCTTCAGCTCCCCATGCCAGCGGCGATAATAGTCTGCACCATGGCGGGTATCGAGATACCAGTGAAAATCAATTGAATAAATTTTGCCTAAGATATCTTGTTTCAAAAGCTCTTTGATTTTAGTAACATAAGGTGTGAAGCGGTAGTTAAAGGTTACAGTAACCTTCTTGCCTGTGCGCTTTTCTGCATCCAAAATCTCCTGGCACTTTTCTGCATCAATTGTCAGGGGCTTCTCACTGATCACGTCTTTGCCCCGCTCAAGAGACCGGATAATAAACTTATGATGATAGCTATCCCGGGTGGTAACAATAACCGTGTCGATCTTCTCTTTATCCAGCATCTCATCGAAATCTGTATAAATGGGTATATTTGTGCCTAATCTATTGTTTGCAACCTGAGCGCGTTTAGGGTTGCGATCGCACAGGGCCACAAGCTCTGCTACATCACTATATTCCTTCACCAGGGGCTCGATGAACATGCCCAGGCCCCGTACACCTACACCTACAATTGCATATTTAGTTTTCATTAGCTCAATCCCTCATCTTTCCAATTGAATCTCCCACAATTAATTCTGGTGGTATGCTTTCATTGATTTGTTCCGTGCCGTCCAAAAGCTGATTGATTGCCATCTTTGCAAGAGCCCCAGACGGCTGTGCCAACGTAGCCAGCCGGGGTCGTCCTAACTGATCGAGATAAATTCCATCATAACCTAAAATTGAATAATCTTCTGGTACTTTAAAATTCTTCTCCTCCAGGGCTCTGAGAAGCCCCACTGCGATCTCGTCATTGGTGGCAAAGGCCGCTGTAAAGCCGGAGCCCAAGAATTGTTCCAGAGCAGCAAAACCGCCCAAGGGACTCCCCTCGCAGGCGACAATGGCATCTTGGGAAACACTGAGCCCAGCGTCGGTATGAGCACTGACAAAGCCCTGCCACTTGTCACTGGCTGTGCTCTCACCCACAAAGGCAATCCGCCTATGTCCAAGTTCAATTAGCTTCGCCACTCCTGTTTTTACGCCCCGTGCCCTGTCCACATCAAAACTACTGCAGTACTCGCTTCTTTTTCCCAAAACCACTGTAGGTAGTGCACGCTCCTCTAGAAGTTCTTCGGCCATGTCCTCATCTAGCCCTTCCCAACAGACAATCAGGCCATCGATCTGTAGAGGCAATAGCACACGTAACCCCTCCAAAAGCGGCAATGGTGCAAACACAAGTTTTTGCCCCTGACTTGACGCGTAGCTGGCAAGCTGAGATAGAAGCCGATGCATGAAGGGCTTCAGCACGCCAGATCCGCAGACACCCAACAAGTTAGTGTTGCCTCCTGCCAACCCCCGTGCCAGGGGATTCGCCTGATAACCCATAACCTCTGCCAAAGACCGCACCCGCTCCCGGGTCTCCTGGGAAATCCTGCCACTCCCTGAGAGAGCTCTTGAGGCCGTAGCCTCAGAAACACCAGCTGCTTGGGCCAAATCCTTTAGCAATACCTGTTTAATTGGGTTCACCTCCTTGCGCAAGCGCTTACTCACTATATTTATTCTCCACCAAAAGACAAATTCCTGCTTTAAAAGAAAAAATTCTTGCCTTTGGGACAAGAATTTCTGATCATTCTCTTCGTTTTAAATGTATCAAAAGTAGTACCCTGCAAAAAGACCAGAATGACAAGAACAAATTTATTTGCATTATGATTAATTATCAATCTAAAATTTAGAGAGAGACTTTATTTGAACCGAAGAGAAGTTGAGTTGTTGGAACACGCATTAATATCTTCTGGGAAGGCAAAGGTAGGAAGCAAGGTTCAATTTGCTCCGACTATACAACGGAAAGACATTTAAATAGTTGATTTAATTTGCCGAGATGATCGCTAGACTAATGGAGGTTTAGTGTTAGAGCGAAAAGCCTCATGATGTTTATTCAAACCTTTATAAATTCAACAGGCGTATCGCTCATTTTGAACAATACGCCTGTTTTGTTTTGCACCTAATTCCTGCATCACCATTCAGCTAATACGCGAGGTGTTGTTTACTTTCCTTGCCTTCCTCTCCCCTACACAAAATCCCATACTCCAAACTATCCACCAGGGCTCGCCAGGACGCCTCAATAATATTGGTAGAGACCCCAACCGTGCCCCAAGAGCGTTTCTCATCCTTCGATTGAATCAAAACCCGCACTTTAGCTGCAGTGCCACTTTTCTCATCAATCACCCGCACCTTGTAGTCTGAAAGCTTGATTCCCTCAAGCTGGGGATAAAATGTCTCCAGGGCCTTGCGCAGGGCATTATCTAGGGCATTTACAGGTCCATCACCTTCAGCTGCTGTATGCACCCGGCTCTCCCCTACCCTCAGCTTAATCGTAGCCTCAGAGATGGGATCGCCATTATCCTCTCGTTTTTCAGTAATCAGACGAAAACCCTCCAAAACGAAAAGAGGCGAAATTTGCCCAAGTGCTTTGCGCAGGAGGAGTTCGAAGGTGCCATCTGCCCCCTCGAACTGGTAGCCTGTGTGCTCCAGTTCCTTGATCTGGCTTACTAGCTTTTTCGTCACAGGCGAATTGCGATCAAGCTCCAAGTTAAACTCCTGGGCCTTATAAATAATATTGCTGATGCCAGCTAGCTCTGAAACCAGGACCCGTCTTTCATTCCCCACAAGCTCCGGCTCAATATGCTCATATGTTTGTGGATGCTTGAGGATTGCGCTGACGTGAATCCCGCCTTTATGAGCAAAAGCGCTAGCCCCCACATAGGGCTGCCGTGGGTCCGGGTTTTGGTTGGCCAGCTCCTGCACATAGCGGGAAACCTGAGTGAGGCTAGCCAGTTGCTCCTTGGAAATCACAGTTTTATCTAGCTTTAGCATCAAGTTCGGAATGATCACGCACAGATCAGCATTCCCATTGCGCTCGCCATAGCCATTGATAGTTCCCTGCACTCCAGTTGCACCAGCGCGAACTGCAGAGAGGGAATTGGCCACAGCAAGTCCACTGTCATTGTGGGCATGAATAGCCAGAGGCGTTGCGAGCTCCCCTCGGAGCATCGTCACTAGCTCCTCCACAACCCAGGGCATAGTGCCGCCGCAGGTATCGCAGAGGGAAATGGAGTCTGCACCTGCTTGTGCAGCTTGACGCACAGTCTCCAGGGCATACTGGGGATTTGCCCTGTAACCATCGAAAAAGTGCTCAGCATCGTAGATTACCTCTAGCCCATGGCTTTTGAGGTAGGAGATGCTATCGTAGATCATGCGTAAGTTCTCCTCAAGGGTAGTACGCAATGCTTCCCGCACATGAAGATCCCAGGTCTTGCCGAAGATAGCAGCTGCCTTAACACCGCTTTCTAAGATGGCAGCCAAATTAGGATCGTCTTCCACAGCCAAGCTTGCACGTCTGGTGCTGCCAAAGGCAGTAAGACGCAGCTGCTGTAGCTGGAGGTCTCCTGCCCGCTGGAAGAACTCAATATCCTTAGGATTCGAGCCTGGCCAACCACCCTCTGCATAATGAATGCCCAGTTTATCCAATCGCTTGAGCACCCGCAATTTATCATCAACAGTCAGGGATACGCCCTCGCCTTGAGTGCCATCTCTGAGGGTTGTATCATACAGAAAGATCTTGGCCATAGCAAATCCCCCCCTTAGTTTAATGCCTCGATCACTAAATCTCCCATCTTTGTGGTTCCCACCACCTGGCAATTCTCACCATACAGGTCACCTGTCCTGTAACCCTGGGCTAATACCTTCTCCACTGCCATCTCCACTGCACGAGCCTCTTTTGGTAGATCAAAAGAGAGCCTCAGCATCATAGCAATAGAAAGAATTGTGGCCAACGGATTGGCCTTATCTTCTCCTGCGATATCCGGTGCAGAACCATGGATTGGCTCATACATGGCTGCCTTCCCTGCGCCTAAACTAGCAGAGGGTAGCATGCCAATAGAGCCTGTGAGCATTGCAGCCTCGTCGCTGAGAATATCACCAAACAAGTTTTCTGTGACAACGACATCAAACTGCGTGGGCCTTCGGACCAGCTGCATAGCACAGTTGTCAACTAGCATATGCTCCAGCTGGACATCTGGAAAATCCTTTGCAACCTGCTCTGCCACATCCCGCCACAGCTGGGAGGTAGCAATCACATTGGCCTTATCCACAGAGGTAACTTTTTTGCGTCTAGTCCGTGCCAGCTCAAAGCCGCGGCGGATAAGACGCTCAATCTCCTCTGTTGTATAACTGAGGGTATCGATAGCCTCCTCACCTGTGGCGGTCTTCTGGCGGCTTCTGGGTTCACCAAAATAGAGACCCCCTGTAAGTTCCCGCACCAGCATAATATCCACGCCCGCGATCACCTCGGGCTTTAATGTGGAGGCAGGTGCTAAGGCTTCTATCAGCTTCACAGGCCTGAGGTTAGCAAAAAGCCCCAACCCCTTGCGGAGGGCAAAGAGGGCTTTCTCGGGCCTTATAGCGGGGTCAACCTGATCCCATTTAGGTCCCCCCACAGCGCCCAAGAGGACAGCATCGGATTTTTTGCATGCTTCAAGTGTGGCTTCTTCAATTGGGATCCCCAACTTATCGATTGCCACGCCACCTACAAGGTATGATGTGAAGGTAAAGCGATGGCCCCATTTTTCTCCCACCGCCTCCAGGACACGGATTGCTTGCTGGACAATTTCAGGTCCAATCCCATCCCCCGGTAGCGCTACGATCTGAAACTCAGCCAACTTTGGCCACTTCCTTTACATAATTTATCAGGCCACCTGCACTGATAAGCTCTTTCATAAAAGGTGGAAATGCTGCTGCCCGATATTCTTTATTCTGGGTTTTATTACGAATAATCCCGGCATCTAGATCAACTTCCAGCTCATCGCCTGTTTGAATCTCGTCTGCCTGGGGGCATTCCAAGATCGGCAAGCCAATATTGATGGCGTTGCGATAGAAAATCCTGGCAAACGAAGGAGCAATCACGCAGGAGATGCCAGCAGCCTTGATAGCAATAGGCGCATGCTCCCGGGAGCTGCCGCAGCCGAAGTTCTTCCCAGCCACGATCAGATCCCCCTTCTTTACTACCTTCACAAAGTTAGGATCCGCATCCTCCATGCAGTGGGCTGCCAGTTCAGCTGGATCAGCAGTGTTCAGGTAGCGGGCAGGGATGATCTCATCTGTATTGATATCAGTGCCAAATTTCCAAGCTTTACCCACTAACACTCTACATCCCTCCTAACTGTGCCGGCCCAATTAGGCGGCCAGCGATGGCTGATGCTGCTGCCACTGCAGGGTTGGCCAGATAGACCTCGCTTTGGGGGTGGCCCATCCTGCCCACAAAGTTGCGATTGGTTGTTGAGACTGCCCGCTCGCCAGCGGCCAGGATCCCCATATGGCCACCGAGACAAGGACCACAGGTGGGCGTGCTCACCGCTACCCCTGCCTCTACAAAGGTCTGGACCAAACCCTCCCGGATTGCCTGGAGATAAATCTCCTGGGTGCCAGGGAAAACCAGAGCCCGCACCTTGGGATGGACAGATTTGCCTTTGAAAATCTGGGCTGCCAGGCGCAGATCTTCAATCCTACCATTGGTGCAAGAGCCAATCACAGCCTGCTGGATCTCCACTTCCCCTGCCTCGCTGATGGGTCGTACGTTCTCAGGTAGGTGCGGGAAAGCAACCTGGGGCTCCAACTTGCTTACATCAAATTCATAAACTTTTGCATACTCAGCGTCGGGATCTGACGTGTAGATGCGAGGTGGCCGCTTGCTCCGCCCCTCTACATAGGCCCGAGTAATGTCATCGGCAGGTACGATCCCGGCTTTGCCCCCTGCCTCAATTGCCATGTTGCTCATGGTAAAGCGGCCATCCATAGAGAGGCTTTCAATAGCTTCACCTGTAAATTCCATAGCCGCATAAAGGGCACCATCCACGCCAATCTGGCCGATGGTATAGAGAATCAGATCCTTACCACCAACCCATGGGGGCAACTGCCCATGATAGACAAACTTAATAGAAACAGGAACCTTAAACCAAGCCTCACCTGTAGCCCAGGCTGCTGCCAAATCTGTGCTGCCCATGCCTGTAGCAAAGGCGCCCAGTGCACCATAGGTACAGGTATGGGAATCAGCGCCAATGACCAAATCACCGCTAGTTACGATTCCCTGCTCCGGGAGGAGGCAATGCTCGATCCCCATTCTTCCTACTTCGAAATAATTGGTGAGCTCCTGCTCGTGGGCAAAATCCCGAACCTCTTTTGCCTGCTCGGCACTTTTTAAATCCTTATTGGGGGTGAAATGGTCTGGGACCAACACAACCCGCTGGCGGTCGAAAACCTTCTCGATGCCGATCTTTTTAAATTCCCCGATGGCCACGGGAGCCGTGACATCATTGGCCAAGGCAATATCCACCTTGGCATTTATGAGCTGACCGGGCTCTACTCGCTCAAGTCCTGCGTGTTCGGCCAAAATCTTCTCGGCGATGGTCATCCCCATGATCTCAACTCCTAACTACCTGCTACTAATTTGTTGATGGCCTGCAAATAAGCCCTAGCGCTGGCCTCGATGATATCTGTACTTGTGCCACGGCCAGTATAGGACTTGATATTGCCTCGTACTTTCAGCGTCACCTCGCCTAAAGCATCTTGGCCACTGGTAACTGCCCGAATATTGTATTCTTCAAGTTTCAAATTGAGCCCAACGACCCTTTCGATGGCTCTGAACACTGCCTCCACAGGGCCTGCACTGGCGCAGGCAGCCTCCTCCATCACATGATCGCCCTTGGAGATCTTCACAGTAGCGGTGGGGATGGTCTTATCCCCTGTGATGGCGTGGAGATATTCAAGTTTATAGGTCTCAGGAATCTCAGACAAGCCCTCTTCAACTAAAGCTTCTAGATCTCGCACTGAGACCTCTTTTTTCTTGTCTGCCATCTCGATAAAGCGCTGATAGGCCTTATCCATCTCCTCGGAACTGAGCTTGTAGCCAAGCTCCTCAAGTTTCGCCCGAATGGCATGACGTCCCGAATGCTTACCCAACACCAGTTTGCTCTGCGTCAGCCCAATAGACTCCGGCCTCATGATCTCATAGGTGGAGGCCTCTTTGAGCACACCATCTTGGTGAATCCCAGATTCATGGGCAAAGGCATTATCCCCCACAATAGCTTTATTGGGCTGGATCACAACACCACTGAGGGTACTCACCAGGCGGCTGGTGCGGTAGATATGCTCTGTTTTCACTGCAGTTTGGGCATCGAAAAGATCGCCGCGTGTGTTCAGAGCCATGACAATCTCCTCGATGGCAGCATTGCCTGCTCGCTCACCGAGTCCATTGATGGCGCCCTCCACCTGGGTTGCGCCAGCGCGGACTGCAGTGAGGGAGTTTGCCACTGCCATCCCCAGGTCATTGTGGCAGTGGACGCTGATTTCAACCTTGTCGATGCCAGGTACATGGTCCCGCAGGTAGCTGATCAGGCGCCCATATTCTTCAGGGAAGGTATAGCCAACTGTATCCGGGATGTTTACCACATCGGCTCCTGCCTCGATCACAGCTGCAAGCACCTCAGCTAAAAAGGGCCATTCGCTCCTGGTGGCATCTTCCGCTGAGAACTCCACCTCGGGACACAGGCTTTTCGCAAGCTCTACAGCCTCTACAGCCATCTTCAGGATCTCATTTGGTTTTTTGCGAAACTTATACTTCATATGAATGGGCGAGGTGGCGACAAACGTATGAATCCGCACATTTTTGCCACCTTCAAGTGCTTTAGCTGCTCTTTGAATGTCGCCAGGCACGGCTCTGGCAAGCCCTGCGATTGTTGGGCCCTCCACCTCGCATGAGATGGCCCGCACAGACTCGAAATCGCCAGGGGAGGCAATGGGAAAGCCAGCCTCAATCACATCGATACCCAGGATTGCAAGCTGCCGTGCGATCTGGATTTTCTCAGCAAGGTTAAGATTAACACCTGGTGTTTGTTCGCCGTCCCGCAGCGTTGTATCGAAGATTTTGATCTGCCTCATCTGTGGCCACCTCCAAAAAATTAAACGTAGACTGAACGCACAGTACGAAGATCGGGGATCGCCCCAATTTTTGCTATGAGCTCTGAATCCAGCTCAGTATCGATGGAGAGGATCATCACTGCATCCCCGCCAATCTCTCGCCGTCCCACCTGCATGGTAGCGATGTTGACTCCCTCTGTACCCAAAAGGGTTCCTACCTCACCGATGATTCCAGGCCTATCATGATGGTTGATCATGAGCAGATGTCCTTGGGGAATCACATCCACGTGATAGCCCTCAACTTGCACTACCCTAGCCTCGCCCCGTCCAAAGACGGATCCCGCCAGCTGATGGGTACCTTTCGCAGAATGAGTAGTGATGGAGATGAGGTTGCTATAGTCACGAGGTGCATCAGCGCGGCTCTCCTTAACCTTGATCCCTCGCTTTTTCGCAAGGTAGCCGGCGTTCACCATATTTACCTCATCGCCATAGGGGGGCCTGAGAAGTCCCATCAAAAGTGATGTGGTAAGGGGACCTACCCCTATCTCACCTAGCTCGCCGCTGTAGGTGACTTCAACTGAGGCAATGCCACCTGGGGAGAGCTGGGCTGCGATGGAACCTAATCTTTGGGCTAAATCCAAATAAGGCTCTAGCTGCGCTAAAACTTCAGGGCGCAGGGGCGTCATATTAACAGCGTTCTTGAAGGCCTTGCCCTCCAGTGCCCGCACCATTTCTCGAGCCACGTCAATGGCTACATTAATCTGGGCCTCCTCAGTTGAGGCGCCAAGGTGGGGTGTGAGAATCACCTGTGGCAGCTCCCGCAGGGATAAGTCTTCTGGCGGCTCCTTTTCATAGACATCAATCGCAGCACCTGCAACCTTGCCTGCCTTCACTGCCCTGTAGAGGGCATCATAGTCGATGATCCCACCTCGGGCGCAGTTGATCACCCGCACTGAATCCTTCATCTTCGCAAACTGGGGATCTCCAATTAAATTTTTGGTCTGTTTTGTCAGAGGAGTGTGGACAGTTAGAAAATCCGCTTCCGTCACAATCTCATCAACTGTGGCAAGCTGGATCCCAAGTTCTTCTGCTCGCTCTTCTGCCAAATAAGGATCGAAGGCGAGGATTTTCATGCCAAAGGATTGAGCACGCCTGGCAACTTCAGTACCAACCCGGCCCAGACCAATAACACCTAATATTTTGCCGTTCAACTCCACGCCTGTATATTTTTTTCTATCCCAACGGCCCTCCTGCATGGAATGATGGGCCTGGGGAATGTTCCGCGATAGGGCAAGCATCATGGCCATTGTATGCTCAGCTGTGGAGATGGTGTTGCCACTGGGGGCATTGAGCACAATTACGCCGTGCTCTGTAGCTGCCTCCAGATCTACATTATCCACGCCTACACCTGCCCGGCCAATCACTTGCAAATTTTTAGCTGCCTCGATAATCTTGGCACTTACCTTAGTCTGGCTGCGCACAACCAGACCGTGATATTGGCCGATAATCTTTACTAATTCTTCTTCAGGCAGGCCTGTGTTCACATCCACATCCAAGCCTGCTTCCTGGAGGACTGCGATCCCCTTGGGACTGAGGGGATCGCTAACTAAAACCCGCTTAGCCACGGACAAGCACCTCCTCGGCTGCCCGGACTGCAGCGCCACCCTCCAGCTTCCAACCCAACTCAACGAGGCCCAGCTCCAGGGTAGCTAAAACTGCAAGCATATCTGTGGGCTCAGCAAAGCCCATGTGGCCGATGCGGAAAATCTTGCCCTTAAGATCCGCCTGGCCACCTGCCAAGACAAGCTTGTATTTCTGATTCAAAAGCTTGCGAAGTGCTTCCACATCCAATCCCTGGGGTCCTAAGATAGAGGTGACAGTGGCAGATGCGTTATTATCCTCCGCCACAAACAGGGGGAGACCCAGAGCGCGGACTGCGGCGCGTACCATGTCTCGCATTAGTAAATGGCGCTGGTAGATGTTTGCAAAGCCCTCTGCCTCCATCATAGCCAAAGCCTCTTCTAGTTGATAGAAGAGGGAAACAGCAGGAGTGAAGGGGGTCTGTCCCTTAGGCAGAGATTTGCGATAAGCCCTAAGATCGAAGTAGAAGCGGGGGCTCTGGTTAGCCTCGATAATATCCCAAGATCTGTCGCTGACCCCGATGAAAGCCAATCCTGGTGGCAGCATAAAGGCTTTCTGTGAGCCTGATACCACCAGATCAATCCCCCACTTGTCGGTTTTAAATTCAATGCCCCCCATGGAGCTGACTGTGTCCACCACCAGCAGTGGATCGCCAAGAGAGCTGTGCACGGCTTCCGCGATCTTTTCCAGATCATTAACTACACCTGTGGAGGTTTCGCAATGGGTGGCAAAGACAACTTTAATTTCAGGTTTTTTCACGAGTGCGTCTGTTACAGTTTGAGGGTCGATAGCGTGCCCAAATTGGCAGCGAATTGTCTCCACCTGGGCGCCATAGGCATTGGCAATCTTGACAAAGCGTTCTCCAAAAACACCGGAGACAAGAACTAAAACCTGGTCGCCTGGGGAAACTGTGTTGGCTACTGCTGCCTCAAGGGCACCTGTGCCGGAGCTTGTGAGGATAAAAACGTCGTTTTCAGTTTGAAATACTGTTTTGACTTTTGCAGCTACCCGTTTGCATAGCTCAACAAAGTCACCACTGCGGTGTCCCATCATCGGTTGTGCACCAGCTCGCAGAATCTGCGGTGGAATAGGTGTGGGACCTGGAATTCTCAGTTGGCGCTTCTCGGCAAAAATCATTATAAACCCTCCTTATTTTTTATCTTTCATCCAAGGCATCATGGCCCGGAGTTTCTGACCTACCTTCTCAATTAAGTGCTCAGACTGCTGCTTGCGGATTGCGTTGAAGACAGGACGATTCACCTGGTTCTCAAGGAGCCACCTGCGGGCAAACTCGCCCTCTTGGATCTCTTTGAGGACCTGTTTCATAGCCTTCCTTGAGGACTCGCCTATGATCCGGGGACCTGTTACCAAATCGCCATACTCTGCAGTGTCGCTGATGGAATAGCGCATCTGAGCGATGCCACCTTCGTAGATTAGATCCACGATCAGCTTCATCTCGTGGAGGCACTCGAAATATGCGATCTCAGGCTGGTAGCCAGCTTCAACTAGGGTCTCAAAACCTGCCCGGATAAGCTCGCTGAGTCCACCGCAAAGCACTGCCTGCTCACCGAACAGATCTGTCTCTGTCTCTTCTTTAAATGTTGTCTCGATAACACCTGCCCGTGTGCCGCCGATACCCTTGGCATAAGCTAGAGCATAATCCTTGGCTTTGCCTGAGGCATCTTGGTAGACAGCGATGAGGCATGGTACGCCTGCTCCCTGCTCATACATTCTCCGCACCAAGTGTCCTGGTCCCTTTGGTGCTACCATGAACACATCTACGTCAGCTGGGGGCACAATCTGACCGAAGTGGATGTTGAAACCATGAGAGAAAACAAGGGTCTTGCCTGCCTTCATCTGGGGGGCGATGTCTGCCTTGTAAACCTTGGCCTGCACCTCATCTGGGATTAGCATCTGAATTACATCAGCCTTCGCAGCGGCCTCGCTTGCAGAAACTGGCTCAAAGCCCACGCTCTTGGCCAACTCGTAGTTGGCGGTGCCAGCCAGCTCGCTGACGATTACATTCACTCCACTTTCCCGTAGGTTCTGTGCCTGGGCATGTCCCTGGCTACCAAAGCCGATGATAGCAACGGTTTTGCCGCTAAGTAATTCCAGGTTAGCATCCTCGTCGTAGTACATCTTAGTCATTTCCCACACTCCTTATATCATTCTGTATCTAATTGTCCCGGCTCTGGGACAGAGTCGGCTAATTACCGCTGCGAACCATAACTACTTTACCTGTTCGCACCAGTTCCTTGATCCCATAGGGTCTCAAGAGTTCAATTAAGGCCGTGACCTTGGATTCATCCCCTGTCACCTCAATGATCACTGCCCGCTCGCTTACATCGATGATCTTCGCTCTGAAGATGCTCACAATCTGGAGGATCTCCGAGCGGTTACTGCTATCTGCTGAGACCTTGATCATGGACAGCTCTCGTGCCACTGTGGCATCGTCTGTGACGTCACTTACCTTAATGGTATCCACAAGCTTATTGAGCTGCTTGCTTAGCTGCTCGCCTGTGGCCTGATCTGCTTCCACCACGATGGTCATTCTAGAAATGTCAGGATCTTCAGTTCTCCCCACGGCAATGCTGTCGATGTTAAAGCCGCGGCGGCTGAACAGGCCCGCCACCCGGGTTAGCACTCCCGTATGGTTAACAACTTGAATAGAGATAGTGCGCTTGTTGGGTGTCATCGGGCTCCCTCCTCTTTTTCGGTGAGAATCATTTTATCAAGGCTACCACCGGGAGGTACCATGGGCAGCACATTCTCTCCTCGGTCCACAACCACATCCAGCATGGCAGGGCCTGGATGCTCAATCAGCTCCTGCAAAGCCTCTTTGAGCTCCCCAGGATCACAAACTCGCCTCCCCAACCAGCCGTAAGCTTCAGCCAGCTTTACAAAGTCAGGGGCTGCTCCCTGGAGATCCACGCAAGAGTAGCGGCAATCATTGAAGAATTCCTGCCATTGGCGAACCATGCCCAGATAGCCATTGTTGAGGATTACAACTTTCACAGGAATATTCTCAGATTTGGCTGTGGACATCTCCTGGCTATTCATCTGAATGCTGCCGTCGCCTGCAATATCGATCACCACAGCATCAGGTCTGCCCACCTGGGCACCAATTGCTGCAGGTAGGCCAAAGCCCATTGTGCCAAGACCGCCTGAGGAGACCATGGTTCTGGGCTTTTCAAAGGTGTAGAACTGAGCAGTCCACATCTGATTTTGGCCCACTTCTGTGGCAATCACAGCCCTCTGTCCAACCAGCTCATAGATAAGTTGAATCACCTTCTGGGGTTTGATCTCACAGCCTTCTTCAAAGGTGAGAGGATACTGCTCCCGCCAGGCTACAACCTGTTCAACCCAAAGGCGACGCTGCTGCCTGGTGCCCTCTAGCTTATCTTTTTGCTCTTCAAGTCCTGCTAGCACCTCTGAGAGCACCAGCTTCACATCGCCCACCACTGGGATGTGGCTAGGGAGATTTTTGCTGATCTCAGCTGGGTCAATATCAATATGAATGATCTTAGCATTAGGTGCAAAGGTGGAGAGCTTGCCTGTGACCCGATCGTCAAAGCGGGCCCCCACTGCGATCAAGAGATCGCAGCCTGAAATTGCTAGATTCGCAGCGGCTGTGCCGTGCATACCCAGCATGCCTAAAGATAAGTTATGAGAGCCAGGAAATGATCCCAACCCCATCATGGTCATGGTGACTGGAATCTGAAGAGATTCGGCAATCTCCTTCACCTGCTGGGCAGCACCTGAGGTGATAACACCGCCACCCAGGTAGAAAACGGGCTTTTCAGCTTCAAAAAGCGCCTCCACAACCTGGGCGATCTGTCGCGGGTGACCATGGTAATTGGGCTTGTAGCTTGGAATGTCCACATCTTCTGGGTAGGAGAACTCAAATGGTGCCAGCTGTACGTCTTTGGGCAAGTCGATGAGGACAGGCCCTGGCCTGCCAGTGCTGGCAAGATGGAAGGCCTGTTTAATTATTCGCGGTAAGTCCCGAACATCCTTCACCAGCCAGTTGTGCTTGGTGATGGGTAAGGTGATCCCTGTGATATCAGCCTCTTGGAATGAGTCCCGCCCGATAGCATCCAATGCCACCTGGCCTGTGAAGGCTACCAGGGGAATAGAGTCCATGTAAGCGTTGGCAAGTCCTGTTACCAAATTGGTGGCCCCAGGGCCGGAAGTTGCAATGCAAACCCCCACTTTACCTGTGGCCCGGGCATAGCCATCTGCAGCGTGCACTGCACCCTGCTCGTGCCGGGTGAGGATATGCCTGAGGGGTGAGCTATAGAGGACATCGTAGAGGGGCAAGACTGCACCTCCAGGATAGCCAAAGATAACCTCAACTCCTTCGGCAATTAAGCTCTCTACCACCGCTTGAGCGCCTGTGATCGTTCGCATAAACTCACCTCTCCTCTCATTATTATAAAAAAACCCCTCGTCTGCTAAGCGATGATGCTGCGTAGACGAAAGGAGCTTTTTCTCCTATAAATAAGCCAATGTTTTCTTTAAAATATATATTACTTCCCAGGCCTTGTCAAGTCCTGGATCCATATTTTTACCTTACGAAAACATGCTGGCCGATTTTTGCCGCAACCGGTCTTCGCCAAAACCAACTGCCCGTTATTTTAGATGGGTTGAAGAAAAAAAGGGATCCATCTGTGGGGTCCTCTCCCGCCAGGGCTTCTTTGGCAGCCAAGAGGCTCTCTTCTTTCGGCTCTTGGATCTTGGCCAAAGCACCATTTTGCACGCACTGAAATTGACCTGGCTGGTAAATAATTTCCTCGATTGTGGGGGGAAAGTCTGGGTGTCTTAGGCGATTCATCACCACAGCGCCCACTGCCACCTTCCCCTCAAAGCTTTCCCCTTCACTTTCTGCCTCAATTAACTGCGCCAAGAGCAGCTGGTCTGCATCGGAAAACTCCCCCATGGGTTCTCACCCCCATATGAAGTTTTCCTATTATACGCGTCCAGCATTACGATTGTCAACAACGCGTTTAGCTTTACCTGCTGTCCGGGGCAATGTTTTGGGCTCCACCAATAAAACCTTAGCGGAAAGACCCAAAATTGTTTGGAGCTTACCCCCTATTTTTTGCTGCAGTGCTTCCAGCTCGCCAAAGCTGCCTGTAAAGTAGTGCTGAGGCACCTCAACCTCTACAGTAAGTTGATCCAGATAGTTCTTTGTCTCCACGATTAATTGATAAAAAGGAGCCACCTCTGGAATCTCGGCCAGTGCTGCCTCAATTTGGGAGGGGAACACATTCACGCCCCGAATTACCATCATATCATCGGTTCTCCCCAAAACTCTTGCCATTCTTACTGTGGTTCTACCGCAAGCGCAAGGCTCAGGGCTCAAGGTGGTGAGATCTTTGGTGCGGAACCGCAGCACAGGCAAAGCTTCCTTATTAATAGCAGTCAGGACTAACTCTCCCTCCTGGCCGTACGGTAGCTGCTCGCCAGTTTTCGGATCTATAACCTCGGCGATGATGTGATCTTCTGAGATATGCATGCCAGCTGCTGCCTCGCATTCTCCAGCGATGCCAGGGCCCATTACCTCGCTGAGACCGTAATTATCTGTGGCACGCATGCCCCAGCGCTCTTCGATCTCCTCCCGGAGCCAATCCGATGAGCCCTCCCCACCGAATAGACCCACTCGCACGTTCAGATCCCGCTTGGGATCAATTCCATTTTCCAAGGCCACCTCTGCCATATGCAAAGCATAAGAGGGGGTGCTCACCAAAGCGGTGGTACCAAAATCACGCATGGTGCGAATCTGACGCAGAGTATTACCTGCGGAGATGGGAATTACAGTAGCGCCAACTCGTTCCATGCCGTAGTGGAGGCCAAAACCACCTGTGAACATTCCATAGCCAAAGGAGATCTGCACAATATCGTCGGCTGTAACACCTGCTTGGGAAATAATCCTGGCCACAAGATCATTCCAGGTTTCCAGGTCTCGTCTTGTGTACCCCACAACTGTGGGGATCCCTGTGGTACCACTTGAGGAATGAACACGAACGATCTCCCGCATGGGAACTGCGAACATCCCATAGGGGTAATAGCGCCTCAAATCATCTTTGGTGGTAAAGGGCAGCTTTGATAAATCCGCGAGACTCTTAATATCCTCAGGTACAAGGCCCCTCTCATCAAAAGCTTCCTTATAAAAGGGAACTTTCCCGTAGGCTCTGGCCACTGTCTCCTGCAGCCTTGCCAACTGTAGCTTCCCGAGTTCCTCTCGGCTCCATACTTCGTGTTTGTCCCAGATCAATTCTCTAAACCTCCCATTTCACCGGTTCCCTCTATAGGTGCCCCATAGATTCCCTGTCCATATACTCTTGCCAAATGTTCCACAGGCATAGGCGCTGTGAGCCAGCTGACAATTGGCACCACAAAGAGGGGGATAATCATGGCCACAGAGCCAATCGTGGGCATCAGGGCCGCATCTAATCTATAATAAAGGGCCAAACCAACAGAGACTACAAGGCCACTGAGCATACCCGCTGTGGCTCCTGCTTTTGTGGTCCGGGGCCAGTATAGCCCATATAAATATGGGGCGAGAAAGCTTCCTGCCACAGTGCCCCAAGAGAGGGTCATCAGGGTAATAATGAGGGTGTTGCGCTGCAGGGCCAGCCCCAAGGAGAGCAGCACAAACAGGCCACAGAAAAAGCGCATCCAGCCTACTGTTTTCCCCCTGCCTAGTCGCTCCTCGCCAATCAGGTCAATAACCAGGGTGGAACTTGCAACCAAGACCAAAGAGGCTAAAGTGGACATGGAAGCCGAGAGTACCAAGAGCAATATTAAAACCATCAATCCATCAGGCAATGCCTGAACCAACACCTGAGGCATGATGGCATCGAAGTTTGGCTTGCCAGCGAGGAGGGGCAGCTCACGTAAGAACAAATGGCTAAATGCTCCCAAAAGGTATGCTCCCATGGCAACAACAAAGGCAAAAACAGTGGTGATTACTGTTGCCCGCTTGATGTCGGCTTCGCTTCTGATGGCGTAAAACTTCTGTACCATCTGGGGCAATCCCCACGGTCCCACGCTGGTTAAAAAAACCAAAGACGCCATAGGTAGCCAGCCTGGTGGCCCCACAGGATTTGCCAGTTTGGGATCGATGGCAGCGAGTCTCCTTGCTCCCTCCAAAAAGCCACCGACCTTTTCGTGGCCGATACCAAAGTAGAGCATCATCCCAACTCCCAAGAGCATCACGATCCCTTGAATGAAGTCAGTGATGGAGATGGCAAGATAGCCTCCCAGCACTAGATAAAAGCCTGTGATGATGGTCATAAAAATCAGGGAAAGCTCATAGGGGATGCTCATGGTTTGTTCGAAGAGGTAGCTGAGGCCCATAAAGACTGAGGCAGAATATGGCACCAAAAAGATGAAGATGATAAGGGCTGCTAGGAACTTCAGCTTTTTACTTCCATATCTTGCCTCTAAAAATTCAGGCAAGGTAAGGGTACCAAGGCGTACTGTCATTTCCCTAGTTCTTCTAGCTAAAACTTTCCATGCCAAAAGAGTCCCCACCAGTGTATTGCCAATGACAATCCACAGGGAACTTAACCCAAATTGCCAACCAATTTTGCCTGCATAGCCGATGAAGATAACTGCGGAAAAATAAGTGGTGCCGTAGGCGAAGGCGGACATCCACGGTCCGATATTGCGGCTTCCTAAGAAGAAGTCGGTGGTAGTGCGGGTTTTTTTAAGTGTGAAAAAACCCACAAACCCCATGAGGAGTAGGTAACCAAAAACAACACAAAGTTTCCAGATCATAGAAAATTCTCCTTCCGTACTACTGTCCTGCTCTATTACTGTTCGCTCCGAGAACGCAAAATCCTGCCATACTACTGAAAAAAGACTCTTTCGCCCATAAAATTTAAATGAGGCTGTCCCAAAAGGGGCAGCTTCCTCATTTAATAAAATATTTTATAAAAATAGGTGGATATTTAAAGGCTTTTCCACCGTATGTTTAGGTATATTAGTAGTAAGAAGCTTTTAAATAACTTCCAAGAACAGAAAAAGAAATTTAGGGAAGATCCCCTCAGAGTTGAGAATATGCAATAGGATTTGGAGAAAGATGAATATTGTTGTCCTGCAGAAAAAACAGCCTCATTTCCGCGGTCAGGCTCTATAGTTCTTGCATTCAATTACCAACTACTGGCAAAGCCCTACTCTGCTTTCCGAAGTTCATGCCGGATAACCTTAACCACAGCTACAGGATTTTCAGCAAGCACTGCAAAGTCCCTACCAGATCTCACCTTATCGATGGCCTGCTCTAGGGTATCTGCTTTTGTAACAACCGTTCTACTTTTAGTTTCTTCTACATCCATGATGAATACTGACACTACTATTTCCCCCTAATTTCCAATGAATAAAAAAATAAGGGAATACAAACGTACTCCCTTAGCTTTAATGCTTGGAGGCGACACCCGGATTTGAACCGGGGATAGCGATTTTGCAGACCGCCGCCTTACCACTTGGCTATGTCGCCTGATGGAGCGGAAGACGGGATTTGAACCCGCAACTTTCGCCATGGCAAGGCGATGCT
>ENA-UOOK01001097-UOOK01001097.1-fermentation-metagenome-genome-assembly--contig:-NODE-1097-length-36105-cov-21.486214_pt1 | contig 36105 bp, 34 predicted proteins | sample MGYA00245777_ERZ724023 | MGnify/ENA primary metagenome ERZ724023 (study PRJEB28704, sample SAMN03018312) | fermentation metagenome | biome: anthropogenic terrestrial biome; feature: soil...
GATTGCCAAAAGCCTGGATTATGCTTGTGCCGAACGACTCAAACCCAACCTGCTTTGGATGGCGGAATTATTGCAGAGCCACGGAGAACTTCGCCTGGACAATGATCTGAAGGAAAAGCTGACCACCATCAGTGTTTCCACGATCAAGCGATTAGTCAAAAACTCAGAGCATCGTGCAGAAAAGATCGCCTTTCGCAAGGCTCCATCCAGACCTAACAGCAAATTGAAGTCCAGCATCCCAATCAAAATAATCCCCTGGGATACCAGTATGCCAGGTCACTTCGAAGTCGATACTGTCCATCATTGTGGTGACAGTGCCCAGGGTATCTACGCTTACACCCTTCAATTGGTGGATGTAGCCAGCGGCTGGAGCGAAATCGTGCCGGTTTATGGCAATTCGTTTCTCGCCATGAAAGATGGCTTTGATTATCTTTTTGCCCGATTGCCCTTTCCTGTGCTGGAGTTTCATCCTGATAATGGCTCTGAGTTCATCAACAAACTACTGATGAAGCACTGGAGAGGGCTGGTTCCCAATCTGGATGTCACCCGCTCCAAACCCTACCGCAAGAATGATAACCGTTTCGTTGAAGAAAACAATAACAGCCTGATCCGGGCTTACACTGGAGCGTCCCGTTTTGACACGGCTGCTCAATTAGGAGCCTTGAGAGAGCTGGAAGAGCTTCTGTGGCTTTACCATAACTGTTTCTTACCCTGCATGCGTCTGAGTGAAAAGACTATCTCTGCAGAAGGCAAACTTAGAAAAAGCTTTGATTCTGCTCAGCCTCCGCTTGATCGTCTTCTGGCTTCTGATCTTGTGGATAAATCCAGACTCCTGGAGTTAGATGAGTTCAGAAAAGCAGTCAACCCGCTTTTGTTACGCGAGAAGATCGATCAATCCATTCAGAAGTTGTTGGCATTACCTTGCCTTGGTCCACAGGAAAAGGTTGATTATTATAAAACAAGATTAAATGTTAAAGAACCTTCAGTAACATTATCATTTGAACTAACGGAGGCCGTTCGGTAACATTATCATTTGACTTGACACGTCGGGTGATAAAATGAAGAAAACCAGACCGGAGGAAACCATGACTGACGTTTTAGACCGTTTTTTGCGTTATGTAAAAATTGACACCCAATCCGCATATAATTCAGACGCCTATCCAAGTACATCCAAACAACTCGATCTTGCCCGCTTGCTCGAGCAGGAATTGACCCACCTTGGTTTGGAGGACGTGGTCCTCGATGAGTATGGTTATGTGACTGCCGCGCTGCCTTCAAACGTGAACCATCCCACGCAAACGGTCGGGTTCATTGCCCACATGGATACCAGCCCCGCCGCGTCGGGCAAGGATGTTAAAGCACAAGTTATCGAAAATTATGACGGTGAAGATATCCTGCTTAATCCCGAATCAGGCATCCATTTATCTCCAAAGGATTTCCCAGGATTGCAAAAACATGTCAGCAAAACTCTTGTGGTCACAGATGGAACCACCTTGCTGGGCGCTGACGACAAAGCGGGAATCGCCGCGATCATGTCTGCCATGGCGACACTGATCGAAAATCCAGAGATTCCCCATGGCAGAATTCGTGTTGGTTTCACCCCCGATGAGGAGGTTGGCGCGGGTGTCGATTACTTTGACGTGCCGGGGTTCGCTGCCGATTTCGCCTACACTCTGGACGGGGGTCCGGTTGGCGAGTTTGCTTACGGAAACTTCAACGCTGCCGGGGCGGCAATCAACATTAATGGAAAAAGCGTGCATCCCGGAGATTCGAAATACAAGCTGATTAACGCCCTGCAGGTTGCCATCGATTTTCACAATTTGCTGCCCGTGTTTGACCGACCGGAAAATACGGAAAAGCGTGAAGGTTTCTATCACCTGGTCAGCTTGAGCGGTGAAGCCGACCAGGCAAAGATGGAATACATCATCCGCGACCACGATCGTGAGAAGTTTGAACAAAAAAAGGTCCTGATGCAAAAGGCAGCAAACTACGTGAACGCACTGTATGGCGAGGGCACTTTCGAACTGGATTTGAAAGACCAGTATTACAACATGCTCGAGATGGTCAGCCCCCACCCGCAGGTGTTGGATATTGCCCGTCAGGCGTATCGAAATGTTGGCATTGAGCCAGTTGAGGTGGCAGTGCGCGGTGGGACAGATGGTAGTCGGCTGTCGTATATGGGCTTGCCAACGCCCAATATATTCACCGGGGGATACAACTACCACGGACGCTTTGAATATTTGGTTGTGGAAGAAATGGAACTTGCGAGAGAGGTTGTCGTAGAGATCGCCCGCCTGGCGGCACAGCCTTAGGGGACGGCTGCCATGCCGTCCCGCAAATAACCGTAGGGCGAGACATCTGTACCAACGAAGACGGTATTGGAGGTGCTGGATATTTCCATTGGCGCGGTGGTGGTGCACCTCCAATCCGCCGTTGTGTGTGGAAAATGTGTACGGCGGATTGAGGGAGGCAACATCGGCAGTACAAACGTCTCGCCCGACGAAAAGATGGCTTCGCCGGAACGGGACAAGCCGCGTTCCCTACGAAAAGATGGCTTTGCCGGAATGGGCTGTGCTACCTTTGATCCCATTCCAACAACAATTCGCAAACGCGCTGGACATCCTTCAGCTGCAGCTGGGGGTACATTGGCAAGCTAAGAATTCCCGGAACAAGCCGCTCGGTAACGGGCAGCTGATCAAAACCACGCAAGCGCCCTTTGTAAGCTGGCTGCTGGTGGACCGCCTGGGGATAGTGAACGCCGCTTCCGACGCCATGACCGCGCAAAAAAGCCTGCAGCTCATCGCGCCTGTTGGTCTGGATTACATAGAGGTGCATTACGTGTTCGCTTCCCGCGCGCCTTTTGGGGAGGATATAGTTCGTGCCAGTTAAGCCCTGGTCATATGCCGCCGCGAGCGCTTGCCTGCCGCGATTGTTCTTCTCAAGGTGGGGCAGTTTCACATTTAAAATAGCTGCCTGGACCTCATCCAGGCGGGTGTTCATCCCCTCGATTTTGCTGATGTAGCGATCTTCCCAACCATATTCACGGAGCAAACGCAATTTGTGAGCCAGTTCGGGCTGGTCGGTGAGCACAGCTCCGCCGTCGCCAATCGCACCGAGGTTCTTGGTCGGGTAAAAGCTAAAACAAGCCAGGTCTCCAAAGCTGCCAACGGGTTTACCGTTGATGCGCGCGCCGTGAGCCTGGGCACAGTCTTCGATCACACAGAGCTTCTTCTCGCGGGCGAATTGGAGAATTGAAGGCATATCAGCCGGATGCCCATACAAATGGACGGGGATAATCGCCCTGGTTTTCTCGCTGAAGGCGGCTTCGAGCAATTTTGGGTCGAGGCAATAGCTATCGGGTTGAATATCCACGAAAACCGGCACAGCGCCGGCAAGCTCGATGGCGGCAACTGTGGCTACGGCGGTGTGCGAGACCGTGATAACCTCATCGCCGGGTTTGATATCCAGTGCTTTCAACGCCAAAATCAGCGCGTCGGTGCCGCTGTTGACGGCGACGCAATCGCTCACGCTAATATATCCGGCAAAGCTCCGCTCGAACTGCTGAACCTGGCTGCCGAGGATGTAGTGACCTTGTTCAAAAACCTCCTGAACAGCCTGCTGTATTTCAGAGGCATACTGTTGATAGTCGGCTTTTGGGTTTGCGAAAGGGATCAGGATTTCACTCATTACCAATAATCCTGATGATGTTCTTCATAGAAATCTATCGTTTTGCGCATGCCATCCTCGAAGCTGATTTTTGGGGACCAGCCGAGAATTTTCTGAATACGGCTGTAATCGCCCTGGTAGTCTCCAATATCGATCGACTTCCGGTTGGGAGGGAAGGGTACATAGTTTATCTGACCGTTGGGGTGCAGGTCCAGGAAAACGGCTGCCGTTTGGGAGAGAGAAAAAACCTGGCTTGAGCCGAGATTCAAAACCTCTCCGCAGCAATCGTCCGATTCCGCAGCCAGCAAGAGGGCATCGACGACATCATCCACATAGTTATAGTCGCGCAGCTGCTCGCCATCTCCGTAGATCAAAATCGGATCGCCCTCCAGCAGCCGCCTGATCCAAATGCCCAAAAAGGTCTGGCGGGCATCGACAACGCGCATCCTCGGACCGTAGGTGTTGGTGAGCCTGAGGATGACCGAACGGATGCCATAGATGTTGTTGTAGAGCAGGTGATATTGCTCGGCAGCGAGCTTGTGGACGCCGTTGATATCCACCGGCGCGAGAGGGTGGTCTTCCTTAACGGGGATAGAGAGCGGACGCCCATAAACTTGACGTGTGCTCGCGAAAATGATTTTCACATCGGGGTTATGGTGCCGGCAGGCTTCCAAAATTTGTAATTGCGCCAGGACGTTTATAGCCAGGTCGGTATCCGGGTTTTCCATCGAGTCGACATGGCTGGTCTGCCCGGCAAGGTTGAAGAGATAATCCTGACCCGCGATCAGGTATTTCATGGCGTAGGGGTCGCGCACGTCCGAGATGTTGATGTGTACTTTGTCTTTAACCGGCTCGACATTGCAAAGTTTACCGCCATAGGTCGGGATGAGGCTGTCTACCAGGGTGATCTCGGCTCCCAATTCGACCAGCCTGATGGCAAGGTTCGAGCCAATAAAGCCCAGCCCACCGGTGATCAAAACCTTTTTGCGCTTGAAATTATGAGTTGCTGGCATCGGCTTTCTCCTTCTCATTGGTCGGGTTCTCGCCTGGCAAATCCCGCATGTGTTCCTTTTTTACCACGAGCTTCCACCATAACTGCGAGAGGTGTCTGAAGGTCGTCCAGAGGTGCTTCCAGCGGAAGAATTGTGATTTTCCATAGGCGCGATAAAAGTGATTGACGGGCACTTCGGCGAAATGATAGCCGGCATCCTGGAATTTTTTAACCATCTCCAGGCAGATTGTGCCGGTGCGGCTTTCCAGCTCAACCTTGTCAAAAATGTCCCGCCTGATCAACCTGAAATCACAATCTACATCCTTTAACTTGAAGCCGAAGGCGATTTTGACGATGTGATGGTAGATCCTTCCGATAATCACCCTGATTAACGGGTCGTGGCGTGTTATTTTGAAGCCGTTTACGACGTCGATTCCGTCAGTAAGCGCCTGGGTCAGATTGATCAATTCTTTGGGGTCATATTGCCCATCACCATCGGTGTAAAAAATCCAATCCTTGCTCGCGTTGGCAAACCCTGTTCGCAGCGCGCAGCCATAGCCTTGATTTACAGGATGGTGGATCACTTTCAGCTCGGGATAACGGCGGGCAAGCTCATCCAGGACTTTGCCGGTGTCATCCCGGCTTCCGTCGTTGGTCACGATCACCTCAAAATCGTCTGTTACTTCGCGCAAAGCCATTAGTGCAATCAATACCATGCTTGGGATTGTGCCGGCATCGTTGTAAGCAGGAAAAACCGCGCTGATACTTGAGATTTGTTTGAGGTTAGTGTCAGAGGGCATGATTTATCCTTCAAGACCGGCTTCTGGATTGGAGGACGGTCTCTCTCTAAAAGTGAGTTTGGAATTCAAGCTGTAAGAAAGCAAGGCAACCGGCAGTGTCACCAGCGCGCCAGCGAGCAGTTCGTCCATGCTTGCGCCATCCACAAGCCAACGCAACAGGAGGATATTAACGAAATAGGTGAATGCGTAAACCAGAACGAACATGATAAAGCGCTTGTTGTCCATACTGCGGAAGACGATCCTGCCGGTGGTGAAGAAATTGAAAATGACGCCCAAAACAGTTGAAATTAAAGTGGCGAGGCTGTAGTGCATGCCCAGTAAAATGAGAAGCGCGTAGACCAGGTAGCTGAAGAGAGTGTTGATCGCTCCGACCACAAAAAAGCGCAGCAAGCGAATTTGCCACAGGTTTTTGATCAGATCGAGCAGCCTGGAAAGGAGCGATTGTGTGGCTGCTTCTGCCTTGTTTTCCAGTCCGGTTATCCTCGGTTTCATTCGCAGCGCTCCTGACTATAGTAGGTTTGACATAACTCTTCTTTGATATACAACAAGGCGGCTGGGTCGCGGAATAACAACTTGTACCCTTCGAGCTGCTCATTGTCGGCATCGGAATAGAATGCCTGGCTCAGGGCGAAGGTGTCGGCGTCGATTCCAACGGCAGAAGGCTGCAAGTAATCGCGAATGCGTTGATGGGAGAGCATCAGCACATCAAAATCGCGCTCCTGGATGTAATTATATGTGAGCAGGTCAAAAGTGGAATCCACAAACCAGCCTTCGGTCTCAGGCAGATAGAGCCGATAATCATAATAGACCGTCAGATCCTGCGCCACCGGGGCGAGCTCGTCTGCTGCCCGATAGTAAAAGTTAATCTCCTGGTTGTTTTCCGCACGGGTGATACGGTTGCGGAATAATTCAACATCCCTGTCAAGAAAAACTCCAAACTGCGCCACAACCACCAGGAGCAATGCGGCTTTAATCAGCGAGGTGCGGTCTTTATTTCGCCAGGTTTTCATGTTGGCTGGCGGTAAAAACGCCAGGTTCGAGAGCATCGGTATGGCGACAGGCAGCCAATAGTGGGGCTTGAAATGAGAGAATAAAAGCAAATGGACTGTGAGCGGGATGAACCAGGAAAGAATCAAAGCGCGCAGGTAGCGGGTCTCTTTATCCCACAAGCTCCAGACTGAAACAGCCAGGGCTGCCAGCAGAAAAATCAGCTCGCCATAATATGCCCGGATGGTTGACCAGGCAGCCTGCAAACCTTTGGCGTAATATACCAGGTAACCATCAGAAGTGCCGAAGATTTCTCCCATCAAGTTGCCAATTGCGAGTTCTCTGTGACTGGGTATGAGTAAATACGGGCTGGAAATCAGGATTCCAGCTGCCATGACCAGGATAAAGGTGAACGCTTTGGCGAAAAATTGCTTCCAGGTCAGCCGTTTTTCAACCAGACCCCAAATCAAGACCATCGCTATGGTCAGGAAAAAGAAAAGACCGATCACTTTTAGGGCTGTTAATACCCCGCAAACAGCTGCGGCGATATAGAAATGCTTGCCGAATTGTCGATTGTCTTTCCATAAAAAGTAGAGTACCAGGCTTGAAAAGAACATCGCCAGTCCGTCCGGGTGCCACCAAAAGCCGTTTTGGACTATCGCCGGGACGCTGAGCAGAAAAATGAACAGGGCAACCGAACGCCAGGTTTTGAACTGGTCCTGCAGGTATACCAGGACCAACAGGCTGGCGATCATCGGGAGGACCGTGATCAGCTGGCGATAGCTCAACATCACCAGGGGCATGTTGTCGCCCTGTCCAAGCCAGGTCAGGATTTTGTAGACAAGCGCGGATGGCAAAAAGTGCGCCCAGCCATAGTGATAAAAGCCGTAAGCGACCAGCCGATAGATTGTGTGAACCAGGTTTGGCTGGGGGCTGACCATTCGCATTGGGATCCAGGTCATGGCGGCTTCGTCTGGCTCGAACATGGTCACCATCGCCAGGTTTTCAGAGGCTTTGGAATTTGGAATAGCGAAAATGATAAAAGCGATTAGCGATAACAGCGCTAATGAAAAAATGACCCACTTCCGATTTTTATACACGGTTCGATTATAACTGGAATTCGGGCAGGCATTCCTTAATTAATGGAACGCCAGCAATTCTCTTTGTGAATGTGCCTGGATCCAAAATGCAATATGCAGGGTACCCGGACACCGAAATGGTAGGAGCGGGGAACAGGGAGCAGGCAGCGGGGAACGGGTTTTGTCATCTTGAGCCTCTTTTGCGAAGGATCTTTCCGATTGGAAGGGTAAGATCCTTACGAAGTACACTATGTGTCATTTTGTTCAGGATGACAGATGGTTTGTCATCCTGAGTTTCTTTTGCGAAGGGTCTTGTCAATCGGAACAGGAAGACCCTTGTGAATTACATTTACGAAGTGCTTGTCCCGTTCCGGCGGAGTGATGTTGTTGTAGGGAACGCGGCTTGTCCCGTTCCGGCGAAGCCATCATTCGCGGGACGGCGTGGCAACCGCGAAGAGGGAACAGGGAATCGGAACTGCCTTTTGTCATCCTGAGCCTCTTTTGCGAAGGATCTTGTCGATTGGAAGGGTAAGACCCTTGTGAATTACATTTGCGAAGGCTTGTCCCGTTCCGGCGAAGCCATCATTCGCGGGACGGCGTGGCAGCCGTTCCCTACACCACTCATTAAATGGAATGCGCGATGTACTGCCTGCTGGCTCCCAGCACGAGGATACGACCAATAGTGGGGTAACTATATGTCGGCGGCGATGAGGAGTTCGTTCAAAAATGGCATGGCATAAAAGAAAGTGGAGATTGTCTTGCCGTCTTCAATTTTCCCTGTTCGAATCAGATCAAACACCTCGCGCAGATCGATTTTTTCAAGGCTTAAAAACTCATCCTCATCCTGAGATAATGGAGCGTCGCTCAGACCTGTGGCAAGGAAAACGTGCATATACTCGCTGGAGTAACCGGCTGCCATATAAAAACCACCCAATCGTTCGAGGTTGGCGGCATCGCTGCCGGTCTCCTCACGCAGTTCACGGCGGGCAGTGGTAAGGGGATCTTCGCCTTGATCCATCACCCCGGCAGGCAGCTCGAGCAGCTCTTTTTCTGCGCCAACGCGGAACTGGCGCACAAACGAGACCATGCCGTCATCATCTAAAGGCAAAATTGTTACCGCATCGACATGATCGACCAGGTCATAATAACGATCTCTCCCGTCGGGCAGACGTAAATGAACTTTCTCGAGGTTGAATGCATGTCCTTGAAAGATTTGATCCCTGTCCAGGATAGTTGAACTTTCCATCTGTATCTCCTTAAAAAAATAGCAGGAAGCATGAGCCTCCTGCTATTCTATCGCAGATTCTTAGGGGATTTGCAGGGTTTGGATGCCAGTCAGGTCGTAAGGAGCCTGCAAACCATTTGCCTGGATGATGTGCTCAGGCCACACGTCGCCATAAGCACAGGCTATCTGGTAAACGGTTTCACCGGCGCTCACAGTCCAGGTATCAGGGTGGGGCAACAATTCGCGTTCACCACCGGGCCAGCTTCCGATTTGGGGCACATCGAGAACATCGCCAATCGAAAGCATACTGCCTGCATAAAGATTGTTGATCGCAAGCATCTCGCCGGGGTCGACGTCGAACCGTCTTGCCAGGCAATATACAGTTTCACCGCCCTGTACTGCCCAGGTAAGCGGACGAGTTACCGCCATCATGGTCGGTGTGGGTGGGTTGGTTGGGGTTTGCGTTGGCGCGGCGGTGGGTGGCACCTGGGTGATCACTATTTCTGTGCCCTGCGGGTTCTGAATGATTTGGGTGGGCATGTTAAAGTCTTCAATGATTGCCTGCGCGGTCATGGTGGCGTTGATAATTTGCTGGTCAACAGGCAGGGGAGTGCCAATTTGGTCAACCACCTCGGGGGTTACTTGCGGGGCTTTTGACGCGCTGCGCTGACACCCCCCCAGGATGAGCATGAACGCGATCAGGGTCACAAGAATTATTGATTTTTTCTTCATAATAATCTCCTCTTTAGTACCAGAGGTACTTCATGAATACATAGTTGCAATTAGCTTGCCAATAACCTTTTGGGAGCGGGGAACGGGGAAAGGGGAATGGCAGTCTGCTTTTGATCTCTTATCTTGAATAGGTGCAAAAGATTAAATTCAGATTGCCACGCCGTTTTGCTGAAGAGAGTTTTATTTCAATCATCAAAGCTTAACGGCAAAACAGCTCGCAATGACCTTCCTTCTGGTTTCCTCGTGTGATTCTCTCACCCCCCTGCCCCCCTCTAAAGAGGGGGTGGCAAGAGCGGTACTGCGTTTGCCTTTATTCTCTTGCCTTGGGTACAAGCAAAAAGATCAACTGCGGATTGCTTCGCTTCGCTCACAATGAGCAGGCTCTTGCCTCCATCTTGTAATTTTCCCACCCCCTCTTCAGAGGGGGTGGACTGATCGGACTTCGCCGTGCGTATTACCGCGTTCGCAATTTCATGACAGGTAGATCGCCGTACCTGGCTTGCTAAGCCTCCAGCAAAATTGTTACCGGACCGTCGTTGCACAGCTCGACCATCATATGTGCTCCGAATACGCCTTGCTTTGCAGCTATGCCCATCTCACATAGCGCAAAGGCGAAAACCTCCACCAACGGTTCGGCAAGCCCGGGTTTTGCTGCGCCGATAAACGATGGGCGTCGTCCCCGGCTGGTATCGGCATACAGCGTGAACTGCGAAACTACAATCGCTTCGCCTCCGACATCCAGCAGGGAAAGGTTCATCTTCCCGGCATCATCCTCAAAGACGCGCAAACGCGCACATTTATCTGCCAATGCCGCGGCTTTTTTTGGATCATCTTCCGGTCCAACACCCAACAAAATCACCAACCCCTTGCCGATTGAGGCAACTTCCTCACCCTCCACGGTTACTTTTCCATAACTAACTCGCTGTAAAACGGCACGCATCAGTACCAACTCCTTGTTCCCCGCTCGATGTAACCAGGCCAGGTGAAATTTTCGTCGAAATCAACTTCAACAATCTGGCAGTGCTCAATTCTGCCCGGGTTGTAAAATTGCTTGATGATGTAAGCATGGCAGGCGACGATCACTTTATCGAGATGCAAATAGGGACGCAGAGCAGCATAGGCACGCTCGGCAACCTGGTCATAACCCTCCCAATGTAATTTTGCTCCATCTCTGCGAACGCCCTGAAAGGCACTGATTTCCCTTATCGCGGCTATGGTATCGGTCATATCTTTATTTTCATAAGTTGTATCGATCAGCCATTCGTGCAAATCGAATTCGACCGCGATTTTCAACTGGGTGACCCGTGAGATGATAGCCGCGGTCTGCAGCGAACGGGTGTAAGGCGAGCTGACGATCAGCTGACTGCCCTCCAAACGAGGGTCCAGGGCAACAGCTTCAGCCTGGTCGACCCCGCGTGCCGAAAGGGGCGCCAATTCACGACCAGGACCTATGAACCCTTTACCTTCGGGAAAGCTGTAATCGGGTTCCCCATGTCTGATTAACAGTAGTCTCATCTACTCCTCCTGAATTTTAATTGAAGTTTACCAGATTCATTTTAAAAGTTGTCTGCTCACTTAGGCGGTTATAATATCTCCATGCCTTCTATAAAACTGCCGCCGGCGCACATCATTGACACACCCGAAAAACTCAGCCGTATGGTGGCAGACCTGAAACAACAACCCTCCATTGCGATTGACACCGAATCTAACAGCCTGCATGCCTACCAGGAGCAGGTTTGCCTGGTTCAAATATCTACCGTTGAGAAGGATTTTCTGGTTGACCCAATCATTGTGCCAGATTTGGATGAGCTGGGGGAAATTTTTGCAGACCCCGCTATTCAAAAGGTTTTCCATGCCGGAGATTACGACCTTGCCACACTGAAACGTGATTTTGACTTCGAATTTCGCAATATTTTTGACACCATGCTGGCAGCGACAGCCCTGGCAGAGCCTTCGATCGGCTTGGCTGCGCTGCTTGAGAAATATTTTGGCGTGACAATTGAGAAAAAATATCAGCGTGCAAACTGGGGCAAGCGACCGCTCGACCCGGAAATGCTCGCGTATGCCCAGAATGATTCCCACTACCTGATAAGACTGCGTGACCTGCTAAGCACGCGGCTTATTGAAACGGGACGACTGGAAAATGTGCTCGAAGACAGTGCTGCCCTGGCTAAAGTCACTCTGCCGATGAAGGACCATGAAGAAGACTTTTGGAGGGTCAGAGGTGTGCAGGACCTTAAACCAGCAGCCCTGAGCCTGCTAAAACAACTCAATCACCTGCGTGAACAAATCGCGATGCAAAAAGACGTACCCCCCTTCAAGGTTTTTTCGGATAAGCTGATGATCGAAGTAGCCCAAACTCAACCTCGTTACCGCGAAGAATTGAGCTTGCTGCCAACCTTCTCGCCAGCGATGAACCGACGCTATGGTACGCAAATCATGCAGGTGGTCAATGCGTGGCGTAAAGACCCACAACCGGTCAAACCGCGTAAAAATCAACGCATCAGCGACCGGGAAGTAAAGCTGCGTGATGCATTGGCAGCCTGGCGTAAAGAGGCTGGTGAAAAAGATGGAATCCCGTCCAATGCGGTCTTCCCGCGGGATCTGTTGGATAAGATTGCCCATCAAGCACCGCAAAGTATACATGACCTCGAAAAAGTCATGCAGGATTATCCGCACCGATTCAGAGAATATGGAACCCAAATTCTCAACCTGTTAAAAAGGAAAAGTAAATGAAACTAACCACTTTTGGCGCTGCCCAAACTGTCACTGGCTCGATGCACCTGGTAGAGCACAACGGGCATAAACTGCTGCTGGATTGCGGCACCTACCAGGGAAAACGCGAAGAATCCTACCATGTCAACCTGAATTTTCCCTTCAACCCGGCAGAAATCGACGCGATGATTCTAAGCCATGCACACATTGACCACAGCGGCAACATCCCCAACCTGGTCAAACAGGGGTTCAAAGGACCGATCTACGCGACCAATGCAACCATGGACCTGGCAGACATCATGCTGCGGGATTCCGGACACATCCAGGAAAACGACATCAAATACCTCAATCAAAAACGCCGTAAAAAGGGTTTGCCCAACCTGGAACCCCTGTACACTCAAAAAGATGCCCTCATGGCGATGCCCCAGTTTAGATCGCTCTGGTACGATGAGAAACGGCAGGTCATCCCTGGAGTGGTGGCTCAATTGGTGGAAGCAGGTCATATTATTGGCTCAGCCGCGGTTGTGCTCGACTACTTCGACGAAGCTGGCAAGCCAAAACGCTTCTGGTATTCGGGCGATATCGGTCGGTATGACGTCCCAATTTTACGCGACCCGGTTCTCCCCTCCGGAGCCCAGACGGTGTTAATGGAATGCACCTATGGGGATAAACTTCACGAACGAATGGACGATTCTTATGAAGAGTTTATTGACGCGGTCAACCGAACCTACAACCGGGGTGGAAAAATCATCGTGCCAGCTTTCGCAATTGGGCGCACCCAAAACCTGACTTATTTCTTAAGCGAGGCAATGCTTAACAAAGACATTCCGGAAATTCCGGTGGTTGTGGATAGCCCCCTGGCGGTGAACGCTTCCGATTTGTACCGGAAACATACCGAATGTTTTGATGATGAAACCTGGCAATTCATCGCCCAGCACCGTATGCAAGGCTTGGATTTTGAAAATATAATCTACACACGCAGCGTGGATGAGTCCAAGGCGCTGAATGATTGGCAAGAACCAATGATCATCATCTCCGCTTCGGGGATGGCGGAAGCCGGACGGATTTTGCACCATCTTAAGAATAATATCGAAGACGGGCGAAATACCATCATGATTATTTCATGGCAGGCTCCCCATACACTTGGGCGCCGGCTGGCGGACCGGGAGCGCAAGGTGAACATTTTTGGTAAGGAGTATTACCGCAAGGCAGAGGTGGTCACGATTGGCGGGCTGAGCGCGCATGCCGGGCAAAACTTATTGGTTGAATACGCGCTTTCGAGCAAGGAAACGCTTGAGAAGCTGATTTTGGTGCATGGGGAGGAAGACGCGGCGAGCGCTTTGATGGAAAAATTCGCAGAACATTCCGAACTGCCTGAGGCGGTTTTCGCGGAAAACGGGCAGACGTTTGAGTTATAGGTAATTCTGTGATCGTTTTCCTGTCAGGATGACAGAAAAACCATCGGCGGGACAGGGGGTTCAATTTCTTTACTTGGTTTTGCGAGTAACTTGACGTTAGTACAATTTTTACATACACGGTTCTCAGGATGACAAAGATGGCTAAAGGATCAGATCCTTCGCAAAATAGGTTCAGGATGACAATTAACCTCCCGGAAAAACAGACACAAATTCCTTACTCCTCGGGTATAATAGTTTTCCTGTTCGGAGAGATGCCGGAGCGGTTGAACGGGGCGGTCTCGAAAACCGTTATAGGTCTCGTACCTATCGTGGGTTCGAATCCCACTCTCTCCGCTCTTTTATCTTAATTCATAATCGCGTAACGATACAAGGATAACAAAATGGAAATTCGCGAACTGGACGAGAGCTGGAAAGGTAAAAACTTCGTTTTCCGATATACCAGCTGGCATAATTATCGGGTAAACATCGTGAAAAACCCTGGCGAAATAACTTTTCAACTGAAAAGAGAAGCACTGTCTGAACCCATGGTCAAAAGTTTCGATGATAGTCTGTATGGGGATTGGTTGAACAAACCGAAGGTCTTTGGGTTGTTTGACACTGAAAAATTGCTCGGCTTTATTGAACTTTCCCTCGAAGACTGGAACAATCGCCTGCGGATCGCCAATATCTGGGTGGATGAGGGCTATCGTTATCAGGGGATTGGTAAAAGTTTAATCACCAAAGCCGTCGAAACAGCCAAAAATGGTGGTCAGCGCGCTTTAATCCTGGAAACACAGAGCTGCAACGACCCGGCTATTCGTTTTTATCTTTCGTGCGGGTTTGAGTTGGTCGGTCTTGATTCCATCCATTATCAGAATGACGACATACAAAGAGGCGAAGTGCGCCTGGAATTTGGCATGAAGCTATAGTCTGTGGCAATTCCCAGGCACTTACGGGATTGATTATCAATGGAACAGGCAGGCGTTTTCTCTGCACATGATTTCGCGGGCACGAGGCTGCATTCCCTGCAGAAAAGAGCACAAGAACGAGCCAGTCAGAGGTTCCTGCCTCAACCGCTCCCCGGTCCCCCCCCGCTTTGTGGAAGGGAAAAAGGTTATCGACGCGCGGTGGTTTGGGACGGGAGAAAGGGCTTGATTTCGCCGATGCGCAGTTGTTGGAAAAGCAGCGGGCTCAGCCAGGTGACCCACAAACCAATCAGCAAATAGCGAACAAAGCGCAAAAGCATGCTAAACAAACCCAGGTCGCGGGGAAAAATTGCACCCAGACCTGCATAAAGCGCAAGTAAACCGCCCATTCCAACCAGGTAGCGGAGGACTTTTTGCCCACCGCCCAGGCTGGAACTTAAAATGCCCTTTTTATGCAGCAAAATCGAAAAGCCGCCCATCATTCCCAGCCATAAGCCGGAAATCGTGATGCTTCCGTCCATGTTCATCGGGTCAATATCACCTCCCAGGGCAATCCATTCCGCCGGGATCTGCCAACCCCTTGAAAGCATTGCTACCAAAAGTGGCAGTGTTAAGACCAGCAGCGAAGTTAACAACGCTAAGATGAGTTTGGTTGAAAGAGAGGTTCTGAACAAATTATCTCTCAAGCTCTCAAGGTTGCGGGCAAAAATCCAGACCAGAAAGGCGCCGATAATCCACCCGAGCAATACATCGCTTATAAAGTGGACCCCCAGGCAGATGCGCGAGAAACCGATCAGAAAAACCAGGATGCCCATGAGCCATTTTGCCCAGGGTCGTTTGATCTCACGGGCAGTCCAGCCCCAGACCGCGGCTGCGTTTTGGGCATGACCAGAAGGCAGACCAAAAGAGCCGTTATAAGCGCCGGGGATAATTTTGTCGCTGACCCAGTAGGGGCGAGGGCTTTTGAAAATGAGTTTAAAGAAACCGTTGGTGCCCGCGCTTAGCAGGAGCATGACTCCGATGCGAAAACCAGCCAACGCGTCGACGCACCAGTACACCAGGGGCATAATAAGCAGGTAAAAGGCTTCTTCACCAAGAAAGGTGATGGCAGACCATAAAGGCTGCAGATTGTTCATGATGTTTTGTATTGCTTCGATGATGATTAACTCAAATTGGTGAATTATAACTATGCTCCCTCAATACATTTTCTGGACCTGATGTCTTCATTATAAGAGGATTCATGAATTTTGCGGTGGATACAGCAAAAATCGTGTGGTGCTCGAAAAGGTCATAGGTGGCAGGAAAAGGGCTGAGAGGAAGAGAATGAAGGCAAATTGCTTGGCTTCGCTCGCAATGACGGAATTCAGACGCGTCACTGCGAGACCCTTTGCCAGCGAGTCATTATGGAGCAAGTTAGCTTTCGTACGCAAAGGGTCGCAGCAGTCTGCCTGTGATCTTTTGGTTAGAGTAGATGCAAAAGGATAAACTGCAGATTGCTTCGCTTCGCTCGCAATGACGGAAGGCGGATTGCTGGGCATTCCTCGCAATGACGGAATACAGACATGTCACTGCGAGACCCTTTGCCGGCGAGTCATAATTGACCAAGTTAGCTTTCGTACGCAAAGGGTCGCGGCAGTCTGCCTTTGATCTTTTGGTTAGAGTAGATGCAAAAATTTAAACTGCGGATTGCTTCGCTTCGCTCGCAATGACAAAACCCAGATTGCTTCGCTTCGCTCGCAATGACGAAAGGCAGATTGCTTCGCTTCGCTCGCAATGACGGAAGGCGGATTGCTTCGCTTCGCTCGCAATGACGGAAGGCGGATTGCTGGGCATTTCTCGAAATGACAATTTCTCAAGGGAGTCCTTTGTTATAATAGCCCCAACACGATAGTTCACTTAACAGGAGGCTCACCCCATGTCCGGACCCAAAGAGATTCATGCCCCAACAGGCACCCAACTAACCTGCAAAAACTGGCTGATCGAAGCGGCGTATCGCATGATCCAAAACAACCTTGACCCTGCCGTTGCAGAAGACCCCGACCACCTGGTGGTCTATGGTGGTCGCGGTCAGGCAGCGCGCTCCTGGCAGGCGTTCGACGCCATCCTGGCTTCTTTGAAGGATCTCAATGAAGACGAGACTCTGCTGGTGCAATCTGGCAAGCCGGTGGGCATTTTTCGCACTCATACCGACGCGCCACGGGTCTTGATAGCCAACTCAAACCTGGTGCCACATTGGGCTACCCAGGAACATTTTGACCAACTGGCAGCAAAGGGGTTGATCATGTACGGTCAGATGACCGCTGGCTCGTGGATCTACATCGGCACGCAAGGCATCCTGCAGGGCACCTATGAAACCTTCGGCTCGCTCGCTCAACAGCAGGGCTGGCAATCTTTGAAAGGCAAGTTTGTGCTCACGGCTGGTTTGGGAGGTATGGGCGGCGCCCAACCCATGGCGGTGACGATGAATGAGGGCGTCGCTCTGATTGTCGAAGTCGACCCTGAGCGTGCCCAAAAACGCCTTGAGATCGGTTATGTTGATGTAGTCACTGATAACCTGGAAGATGCCATGACCCAGGTTGAAGAAGCAGTTGAGCGGCAAATCCCCAAATCGATCGGTCTGATCGGCAACGCGGCAGACATCCACCACGAACTTCTGCTGCGCGGGGTAATCCCCGATGTGGTTACCGACCAAACCTCGGCTCACGACCCGCTTTCATATGTTCCCAGCGGCATGAGCCTGACCGCAGCCTGGCAGCTGCGGGAAAACGACCCGGAAAAATACATCGAGCTATCCCTTAAGACGATGGCAAAGCATGTCGAAGCGATGCTCGGCTTCCAGGAAAAAGGGGCGATTACTTTTGATTATGGCAACAACATCCGCCAGCGTGCTTTTGACCAGGGTGTAACCAACGCTTTTGATTTCCCCGGGTTTGTGCCGGCTTATATTCGCCCGCTGTTTTGCGAGGGCAAAGGTCCCTTCCGCTGGGTAGCACTTTCCGGAGACCCTCAGGATATCTATCGGACGGATGAAAAGTTGATCGAACTCTTCCCCAACGATGCCCATCTGCACCGCTGGCTGAAGATGGCTAAAGAGCAGGTGCCCTTCCAGGGTCTGCCTTCGCGCATTTGCTGGCTCGGTTATGATGAGCGCGACAAGGCGGGGCTGGCGTTCAACCAGATGGTTGCCGATGGCGTTTTGAAAGCTCCGATCGTGATCGGACGAGATCACCTGGATGCCGGTTCGGTGGCTTCACCCAACCGCGAGACTGAAGCGATGCTGGATGGCACCGACGCGGTCAGTGATTGGCCTATTTTGAATGCCCTGCTGAACACAGCCAATGGCGCAACCTGGGTTAGCTTCCATCACGGCGGTGGTGTTGGAATCGGTTATAGCCAGCATGCCGGGCAGGTGATCGTTGCCGATGGCACTCCCGAAGCCGTTAAACGGCTGGAGCGGGTTCTGTTGGGCGATCCTGGCATGGGTGTTATTCGCCATGTCGATGCCGGATACCCGGAAGCGATTGAGTTTGCCAAAGAGCACGGGGTCAAAATCCCGATGATGCCCAGGGACTGATGAATGAAATCCAGGCGGGTTTTCTTTTTTAGCCTGGCGATCTTGCTTGGAATCGGTGCAGGACTGGCTTTTGGCTGGCTGGTGATGCCCCCGGGAGCACCGGTTGATGCGCCGATGGATGAGCTGAGGGTCGATTTTCAAACCGATTTGGTGTTAATGGTTGCGGAATGGTTCAGCCAGGACGGCGACTCTGCTTTGGCATTGGATCAGCTGGCAGAGGTGAGCAGCGCTGACCCGCTGACCTTGATCGGAGCGAGCCTGTCGTATGCCAGGCAGATCGGATACTCAGCGGAAGATTTACTTCTTATGGAAAACTTGCTCACCGGGATTGATCCACAGGTCTACCAGGATTGGAAAAACAAGCCGGGAGGGGACTGATGGATGAAAATCAGGAAAAAAACCATTGGTACCTGTTGACCGGGTTGATTGTGGGTCTGGTGATTGGGCTGTTGATTTCATTGTTGGTCGCACCGGTTGTAAACGCGGATGCCTTGCCGCCGGATTTGAGCGCGGATGCCAAAGCTGATTACCGCGAAAAAATCGCCCTGGCATACTCCGCGAATTACGACCTTGAAAGAGCGATCAGCCGGCTGGAACTGCTTGAGGATTCGAACCCGGTAGGCGGGCTGATCTCCCAGGCGCAGGAGAGCCTGGCGATGGGCGCTCCGGAGCCTGTAACAAAGGCTTTAGGGGATTTGGCAACCAGGCTGAGCGAATTGCTGGGGCAATGAAGGTTAATCCGTCACGAAGAGCCCCCGTTTGAATTTTTCATGTATCCGCAATGACGGAAAGGGGGGTGGGGAGTCTGCCGTTTTGTGCGGTCATTTTGTATTACAAAAGATGGCTTTGCCGGAATGGGAAAAGCCGCGTTCCCTACGGAAAGATGGCTTCGCCGGAATGAGGCAAGCTGCGTTCCCTACGGAAAGATGGCTTCGCCGGAACGGGACAAGCCGCGTTCCCTACGGAAAGATGGCTTCGCCGGAACGCGCGGTGCACGTTCCCTACAAAAAGGGTCACAAGTTTTAGCTTGTACGATGTATTGTCCTCCTAAACAGAGAGTTGCGCAGCGTACATTGTAATGTTCTTGTGGGTAAAGGTTCAGATTCTTACTTTGTATACTTCGCATCAATTCGTCCAAAATGACAAAACCCAGTCCCTCTTCCCTCTTTCCTGCTCACTGCTCACGTCCTGAACCCACTCCTTCGAATACATTAGATATTGCGTTTTCAATCCAAGCACGTTCACATTTAAAATTGCTGGAATATGGCTGAGTCAGTAACGGTATAAAAGTCATTTTTGGGCTGATTACCATCTGCATTAAGCGATGGATGTTTGGAATTCGACCCGCTTTCATGTAGAATTACCATTATGACAGATGAAGCACGCAAACAATGGCGCAGAAAACGGCAATATTCTGACGAGGATATGCTCCTGGCGAATAAGATTTTGGAAGAAATCAAGCAGGGAGCAGATTCAAGAAAAGCGATCCGCTCCAATCCACTGCCGGGTGGGCGCGGCTTTTTAGCCAAACATGCTCTTGTCGCGGCTTACCGTGATAAAGTGCGCACAGGAGAATGGGACGATGACCCGGTCCTGCTTTCCAAGATCCGTATGAAACCGATCCGCACGCTTTCCGGCGTCACCACAATCACTGTTCTAACCAGACCACACCCGTGCCCGGGCGAGTGCATCTTTTGCCCCACTGAAGAAGGACTGCCGCAAAGTTATCTTTCTGACGAGCCCGGTGCCAGGCGCGGAGTGGAGCATGCATTTGACCCTTACACCCAGGTCACTTCCCGCTTGAAAGCGCTGCACGAGGTAGGTCACCCAACCGACAAAATCGAATTACTAATTTTGGGCGGCAGCTGGACGGCTTACCCCAGGCATTATCGGGAATGGTTCATTCGACGCTGTTTCGAAGCGCTAAACCAGGAAAACCCCGACGACAACCAGGGCGAAGTGAACCTTGCTGAGGTACAAAAGACCAACAGTAAGGCACGCCACCGCAACGTCGGTCTGGTGATCGAAACCAGACCCGACCTGATTACCATCGACAACCTGATCGAGATGCGCAGGCAGGGAGTTACCAAGATGCAAATTGGCGTACAAAGCATGGACGACCGGGTTTTGGAGCTAAACCAGCGCGGGCATACCGCCCAACAAGCCGAGGAGGCAATTCGACTGGTGAGAGCTGCGGGCTATAAGGTCGTGGTCCATTGGATGCCCAATTTGCTGGGGGCAACGCCTGAATCCGATCGGGAGGATTTCGCCCGCTTATGGCGCGAAGGTGGGATTAACCCGGATGAACTGAAGATCTATCCCTGCCAGCTGCTGCGCAATTCGGAACTTTTTACCTATTGGCAGCTCGGAGAATACAAACCGTATACAGAAGCGGAATTGATAGATATTCTTTCCGATATCAAGCTGACTGTACCACGGTTTTGCCGGATAAACCGCGTTATCCGCGACATTCCATCCACCCATGTAGTCGAAGGAAACCGCAATACCAGTTTGCGGCAGGATGTCGCTTTTCAGATGAAAAAGCGCGGCACGGCTTGCCAGTGCATCCGCTGCCGCGAGATCCGCAAAGGTAAAATTGACGACCACGAACTGGTTTTTACCGACCTGGTCTATAAAGCAGGCTGGGCGGAGGAACATTTTCTCTCGTTTAATACACAGGATGACCATATTGTTGGTTTTTTGCGTTTGTCGCTGCCGGATAAGGATCATTTCTTCCCTGCGGATGAGCTGCAGGACGCAGCTATTATCCGGGAGGTGCATGTGTATGGACAGTCGATCGAGGTGGGTGGTGAAGGTGGCGGCTCAGCACAGCATCGCGGTTTGGGAAGCAGCCTGGTTGAAAAAGCGGCTGAAATTGCCCATTTACACGGCTATGAGAACCTGACGGTGATTTCTGCAGTAGGCACGCGCGAATACTATTCTACGAGAGGGTTTGAGCAGGAGGAATTGTATATGGTGCGGGAACTGTAACGAAATGCCCATAATTCTGAAAGAAGCGAAGAATCCTGCCGATCGTAATGACAAGATCCTTCGCTAAAGTTCAGATTGACAGATCTTCTTATCCACCCTTACCAGGCATAAAACTCGTCAGTCGTGCCGCGAAGGAGGCTGTGTTCAGCGATTGCAGCCAGATTTTGCCCGGACCTTCCAACACACTGAGGAACAAACCTTCTCCACCAAACAAGATATTGGTAAAGCCTTTCACGGTCTCGACATCGTATTTCACGTGAGATTCGAAAAAGGCGATATTACCAGTGTCGATTTTGATGCGCTGCCCGGGCGCGAGATCCATTTCCACGATCGAGCCATCCAGCTCCAGGAATACCATGCCTGTACCACTGAGGCGCTGCATCAGGAATCCCTCACCGCCAAACAAACCGGTTTTCAGCTTGGTGACATAGGTTGAGAGCTCCACGCCGGGTTGGGCACAGAGGAAAGCAGATTTTTGAGCGATGTATTGTTTTTGTCCATCCAGCTGAAGGGCGCGAATCTCGCCGGGCATGGCAGAGGTGAGCGTAATCTCGGCACCAGAAACCTTTGCGGTGTAGGTAGCCATAAACAGGGATTCTCCCGTCAGCATGCGCCCAAGACCTTTCATCATACCGCCGCGAACGTTTGTTTCCATTTGGAAATTGTCAGTCATCCAGCTCATGCCACCTGACTGCGTGTAGATACTCTCACCTGCGTCAAGCTGCAGGGTCAGACCCGGTAATTTGTCTCCAAAAATTTTGTATCTCATATAGCCTCCAAAAATTATTAATCTAAAAATTCAGAAGAGCAAACCCTTCTGTGAATCGCGATAATTTGACCGCTCAGGGCAGGTCGGGGTCCTCCGCAGGAAGCTCTACCGGCTGCGTTGGTTCTTTTGTTTGCTCCTGTTGACCGTTGGGAGTGGGGATCATATATTGTTGTTCGATGCGTGCGATCAAATCGACACGATGGGCATGGCGCCCACCTTCAAAGGAAGCATTCAGCCAGCCTTCAGTGATCAACGTTGCCAGACCACCTGCAACCACGCGGGCGCCGAAACAAAGCACGTTGGCATTATTGTGCCGGCGGGCGAGTATGGCGGAATAGGGGTCGCTCACAGCGGCAGCGCGAATCCCTGGGATTTTGTTGGCGGCAATGGACATGCCGATGCCAGTTCCACAGATCAGGATGCCGCGGTCAAACTGACCGGAAAGTATCGCTTTCGAAACCAATTCGGCGATGCGGGGGTAATCGGAGCTTTCCGATGTAAACACACCAAAATCCTCAAAGGGGATCATACGGCTTTCAAGATAATTCTTGATCGTTTCTTTGAGTGCGAGAGCGCTATGGTCACAACCTATTGCTATTTTCATAATGGAACCTCACTTTTCACTGGGAAATTATAACTGTTAACACGTTAAAACCAAATCTTCATACAGACCTGACTAATTATATTTGTAAGTCCAGGTGGTGACATTTATCACTATGATTAGATTTTCCCTATGTATAAAATCTTAATCGACAGAAATAGCTTTTCTGCCCATTTAAATTGGTAGGTTAAAAAATATGATCTTAGTTATTGGTGCTGCCGGACACATCGGCAACGTTCTGGTGAGAGAGTTGACCAGCAGGGGTGAAAATGTAAAAGCCCTGGTGCTTCCCGGGGAAGACTGCCGACCGCTGGCAGATTCGAAAACTGAAATAGTGGAAGCAAACATCCTGGATTATCCCGCATTAACAAAAGCTATGGACGGTGTTAGTGTTGTTTTCCACCTGGCATCGCTTGTGGCTTTGGTCCCGGAACAATTTGAGATAATGCGTAAAGTGAACATTGAAGGAACTGCCAACGTGATCAGGGCTTGTTTCGAAAACAACGTGAAGCGTCTGGTTTACACCAGTTCCATCCATGCCTACGGACATCCCGAAAAAGGACTGGTGATCGATGAGAGCCTGCCATTTGACACAGTAGACAGGGGCGGTAGTTACGATCAGACCAAGGCAAAAGCCTCCGAATTGGTGGCAGAAGCAGCCAAAGACGGTTTAAATGCGGTTATTCTGGCTCCGACCGGCGTTATTGGACCTTACGACTTTAAACGCTCAGAAATGGGCGAAATGACTTACTACTGGATGAATAGTTATCCTACGTTTACCCTTGATGGAGCTTACGATTTCGTGGATGTGCGCGACGTCGTCGCGGCTCATATTAAGGCGATTGAGCTGGGAGAACCCGGAGAGGCTTATATCTTGCCCGGTCACCGTATAACCGTGCGGGATTATCGCCGGCTCGTCCAGGAAGCCAGTGGGAAACGCGCTCCGGAGGTATATATACCGACGAAATTTGCCCGGCTCTTCGCCCCGATGGTGGAGAAGGTTTATCGTGTGACCAAAACCCGTCCGCGATTTACACGTTATTCTCTCGACACACTGATGAGCAATTCGGTAATCAGCAGAGACAAGGCTGTGAGAGAGTTGGACTTTCAAGTCAGACCGATGATTGAGACAGTGACAGATACAGTTTGGTGGTGGCAGGAAAACGCCCGGATGATCAAACCGACCTTGCGTAATGCCTCGCCGGCAGGATAGTTTCGTCAGCCGGTTCTCATCAAAACGGTCGTTCTTTTTATAGTAATAAGAAGGATCAACGCAAGATTAATGGTGTATTTGCTCAGGATGACCGGCGTTGACAAACCGGGCAAAAATGCGTGCCGCGTTGGGCAACCTTAATTTTCTCGATGGGATGACCACACCTGGGGCAGGGGTTGCCTTCCTGCTGGTAAACCTGAAAATAGTTTTGAAAATCGCCTCCCCTGTAAACCCAGTCGATACTGGCTCCCTTTTGGTCTATCCCTTTGCTCAGCACGAAACGGATCGAATCGAGAAGCTTTTTTGCCTCATCACCGTTCAGAGAACTGCTCACCCGAGTGGGGTGAAGACCAGCCTTGTGCAGAGCTTCATCGGAATAGATGTTTCCAATCCCGGCGATGAAATGTTGATCCAACAGGAGGGGTTTTAGCTGCCTGGAACGCTCACGCAGCATTCCGTAAAAAACCTCTGCTGTCAGCTTCTCGTCGAATGGTTCCGGTCCCAGCTTTGAAAACAATTTGCTGGTATCGTTCAACAGCCAAACGCGTCCAAACTTGCGCATGTCATTAAAGACCAGCCGCCAGCCAGAATCAAAATCCATCCAAAACCGGTCATGGTCAGGGTTACGGTATGGAGCTGTTTCGGTTTGTTTTTCAAGGTAAAGGTCGCCGCTCATTCGCAGGTGAACCACGAGATAAGCGTCGCTGAGTGAGAAATAAAGAAATTTTGCCCTGCGATTAACCGCCAGGATTTCTTGTCCGGGCATAAAGCTCAAAAAAGTCTGAGGGTTTGGCGTCGCCAGAGAACCTGACCAAAGCAGCTGGCAGCTTCTTACTCTTTGGTTCAGGATGGAAGGGCTTTGTTCAAAACCCTTGATAAGTCGCTGACGAATTGTCTCGACTTCTGGTAATTCAGGCAATTTTTCCTCAGAATCTGCTTCTATTCGTTGAACATTGCGCCAACGCTGGTGCCCTCGTTCGCCCGTTTGATCACTTCGCCCAAAAGTGGTCCCACGCTAAGGATCGTCAACCTGCTGCCAAACAATCTTTTGTCTTCTTCCGGCATCGGTATACTGTTGGTTGTGGTAAAGTGTTTAACGGGCAGAGCCGATAATCTTTGCGCGGCATTAGAAGACAGAACCGGATGGATAAAGACCACGTGGATATCCCTGGCTCCGTTCGCCTTTGCCACCCCGACAGCCTCACAAATTGAACCGCCTGTATCAATTTCGTCATCGATAATTAAAACATCCCGGTCATAAACATCCCCGATCAGGTTGAGCGCTTCGGTGTGATCTTCGTTGTCCAGGCGCCTTTTTTCTATAAACGAGAGGGGAATATCAAGCGCCTGGGCGTACCTTCTTCCTGGTTTCGCGTAGCCAAGGTCGGCAGTAAGCAGAACCGGTCTGGTCATAGGCTTGATATATTCTTTAAGGTAGGGGCGCAGGATATGGTAAGCGGAAAGCACATCGCCTGGAATGGAGAAGAAGCCCTGGATCTGACCTGCGTGCAAGTCCATGGTCATGTAGCGGTCTGCTCCGGCTACAACCATCATATCAGCCACAAGTCGGGCAGTGATCGGAACCCGGGGCTGGTCCTTGCGGTCAGAACGACCATAACACATGTAGGGGAACACCAGCGTGATCCTCCCCGCGGAATCGAGCATCAGCGTTTGCGCCATGATAAGCAGTTCCATCAGGTTGCGGTGTACGGGGGTGGAAGTGGTTTGGATCACGTAGCAATCCTGCCCGCGCACTGAGGCATGTAATTTCACAAACAAGTTCTCATTAGTAAACTCATGAATGTCAACTCCACACAGTTCCAACCCCAGATAATCCGCGATTTCTTTAGCCAGATCTGGCGAAGCTGTGCCTGCAAACAAGCGAATATCGCCATAAAGTGAACTGGATTCCTTCTTGATACCGGTCATGAAAAATCCATCCTCCTACGGGTTTTGCACCCATTCTGTTTTGATGATACTCATGAAATCGACACCCCAATAGCGCCCACGGTGATAGCGTGCTTCACGCATGGTACCTTCGTACACAAAGCCGATCTTTTGATAGGCTCTTTTTCCCCGGTTGTTTCCTTCAAAAACCCGCAGATAGATACGATGAAGGTTCAATTCTTCGAATCCATACTGGCACGTTCGCCTCATCGCTTCAGAGCCATAGCCCTGATCCCAATACTCTTTTTCACCAATCATGATCCCTATCTCAGCCGAACGGTTGATTTGATGGATGTCCGCAAAGCCAATATTCCCGATTGGAATCCACACATCACTGTCTTGCTGGTGAATCTCGATGACTAATGGCATCTCAGTTCTGGGACCTGATGACATTTTTTCGAACCAGGCTTCTTCCTGCAGAAGGTTATAAGCAGCAACTTGCTCCAGATTTTCAGTAACTTCAGGGTCATTGACCCATTTTAAGAACAGGGGCACATCCTCTCTTTCAGGAGCGCGCAGGCGAAGTCTTTTGGAATATAAAACTGGCATTCTTACTCCTAAGGCTCCAGTCGATTCGGACCCCTGAATAAGAATACGGCTTCACGAATGGAGGGCAGGTTGAGCATAACCATCAGAAGCCGGCTTAAGCCCATACCCAAACCACCATGCGGCGGACAGCCATAACGGAAGTAATTCAGATAGTTCTGGATTGGTTCGAGCGTGAGACCTTTGTCAAGCGCTTGTTTTGCCAGTATCTCATAGCGATGTTCGCGTTGGGCACCCGTTGTAATTTCGAGACCTCTGCCAAGCAGGTCAAAGCTGCGTGTGAGCGCTGGGTTGTCAGGATGCAGCATGTGATAGAACGGGCGAACGCTGAAAGGCCAGTCGGTCACGTAGACAAAATCGTTGCCATACTCTTTCTTGACATAATCGCCCAAAGCCCGCTCGGCTCCCGGGTCGAGGTCGCCTTTTTTCTCCGGGGGCAGCTTGTAATCCATCGCTTTGAGAACCTGGTATGCTTCAGTCATACTCATGCGTGGGAAGGGGGTCTCAGGGACTTCAAGTTTCACGCCGAATTGTTCCAGGATGGCATCGTGGTGCTTGTCCTTCACCGCCATGTAGGCATGCGCAAGCAAATTTTCAGAAAACGCCATCACATCTTCGTGGCTGTCGATCCAGGACATTTCGAAGTCAATGCCGGTGAATTCGGTCATGTGGCGTGAAGTAAACGAAGGATCAGCCCTGAACACGGGTCCTATCTCGAAAATGCGTTCGAAGCCGGCAGCCTGTGCCATCTGTTTGTAGAATTGGGGAGACTGGGCGAGGTAGGCAGTGCGGTCAAAATATTCAACTTTGAAAAGGTCTGCGCCACTCTCGCTGGGGGTGCCCATGATTTTCGGAGAATGAATCTCGATGAAATCATTCTGAAGCCAAAACTCGCGCATTGCCTGCTCGAGTGTGGTCTGGACTTCGAAAATGAGACGATTACGTTCTCTGCGCAGGTCGAGATAGCGCCAGTCCAGGCGGTAGTCCTGGTCTGGAAGGGTGTCGCCAAAGGGTTCAAAGGGCAGGGGCAGCTCGGCATTGTTTTCGACAATCAGCTCTTCGAGTTGAATTTCTATTCCACCGAGCTTGACCACCTCATTAGCAACGACTTTACCTGAAACGGTCAGAGCAGACTCGGTTCCGAGGGTTGAAATCAGCTCTGCCAGTTCGGGGTTTCCTTTTTTCCAATGCGCAATTTGGGCGAGCCCGGTTTTATCACGCAAAATCAAAAACTGCATACTTTTTTGGTCCCTGAGGGTTTGCAGCCAGCCTTTTAGGGTCACCTGTTCTCCAACTTTTTGGTTCAGGTCTTTGATCAGTGTTCTTTCCATGTAATTACTCCGATAAATGAGGATTAATGCCAGTTCGATTATAAGCCACTAATTGTGTTGCAGCCTCCGATGGAGATACTTTTCGCCTGTTAACGTCGCTGAGCAATCGCTCTATCTCATCTTCAGGGACTTCAGCTTCGAATTTGCTCACCAGGGAAGCGGTGACCATCTTCTTAACCACTTCCCGCAGGATGAAAGCGTCCTTTTTCTCCCAATTGCCTGTTTTTTCAAGCCACGAGCGGTGATTTTGGATCTTTTCCACCACTTCCATGATTCCGGTTCCGTCGGTCGCGATGGTTTTCATGACCGGGGGAAGCCAATCGGGTTCAAGTTCTTTCTCAGGTTCATTTTCTTTGGGTTCAGGTTCCTGCCACTCTTTAAGCGCGTGCTTGCCGTAAGACGGGGACGAGGTGCGGTGCCCCATCCGGATCATCGAGCGCAGATATCGTGTGCTCTGATCAGCACCCGGATGGTCAGCTTTGTTCACCACCAGGATATCGGCGATCTCGAGAATGCCGGCTTTGATCGACTGGATGTCATCGCCCAGTCCGGGCACATCCACGACGATCGTGGTGTGAGCCAGGTTAACAATATCGACTTCAGATTGCCCTGCGCCGACCGTCTCGATCAAAATGTAATCATAACCAGCCGCGTCGAAAACCTGGCTGAGCGCTTGTGTCGCGGTAGCCAGACCGCCCAAGGCTCCCCTCGATGCCATCGAACGAATAAAGACCATAGGGTCATTTTGCAGCGCCAGCATACGCACACGATCGCCCAAAATCGCCCCGCCAGTGAAGGGGCTGGTTGGGTCTACCGCGATAATGGCGACTTTGGCTGCAGGTTCATTGAGGCGCAGCTGGTGGGCAAGTTTGTTGACCAGTGTGCTCTTACCCGAACCGGGAGGTCCGGTGATACCGATTTTGTGCGCTTTGCCTGTGTAGGGGAATAGCTGGTTCAGAGCTGCCTGCCCTGTTGGGCTGGCGTTTTCAACCAGGGTTAAAACACGAGAAAGGGCAAGTCGGCTGCCCTTTCTCATATCATCAATCAATGCCATTAATCCACCAGAGTGGCAGCTTGAACTGCCTCGCGGATTTCCCTGCTTACCTGGCGTGTGTCCGTTCCCGGACCGTAAATCTTAAACACACCAGCATCCAATAACCCCTGGATGTCGTCTTCGGGGATAATGCCTCCAACGAAAATGATAACTTCGTTTTGCCCGTTTTCCCTGACCTTGCGAATGATCTGGGGAACCAGTGCGTTATGCGCGCCTGAAAGGATCGAAAGACCGATCACATCCACATCTTCCTGCAGGGCGGCTTCGCTGATCATCTCGGGGGTTTGACGTAAGCCTGTGTAGATCACTTCCATGCCATCATCGCGCAGGGCTCGGGCTACAACTTTTGCTCCACGGTCATGACCATCAAGACCGGGCTTTGCTATCAGTACTCTTATCTTCTTTTCGGTCATTATCTCTCCTATCTTGGTTGGATTATAACGTGATTGGGGAAGTTTGAGCAGGTCTTTTGCTTTTTTTGTTGATACGATCGTATCGGTCCTGACAAGGGGTCTGTTTTACTTACCGATCCAGCTTCCGGGACTGCGTGAAATCGGGTGAGCGGGCAGCTGAGTTCGTGTCCGGCTCCCAGGTTTTAATGTGGGAAAACTGGCGAACGGGGCAATCGCTGCTCACTTTGCGCCTGGCAGCATGATCGCCTTGCTCACAAATTAAAATTTTTACGCTATCAGCGATAAAACTTTTCATCCCCCAAAATGTGAACTATCTCACCATAAAATACCCGGTGATAGTCCTTTTTCGGATAATTTCTATCGATCGTCGCGTCGAGGAACCTGGCAGGGTCAAAGTCTGACCAATATATAGTTTTACATTCAAGAATCAATTCTGCCTGTTCAAAACCAGGAGCTTTGACCTTCACCGAAGCAGCAGGCGAGAGGCGCGTCTCTTTGAGCTTGTCTGAATCCCGTCCCGAATGCGAACCGAGGAAGATCAGATCAGGTCTGAATTCAGCTGGAAAGGCTGTCACGGTGAAGTCATCGTATTTCTGGAAAAAATCGTAAGTATAGCGGGTCGGTCTGACCACAACGGAAACATAAGGACTGTTCCACATCGTGCCGATACTGCCCCAGCCGATTGTCATCGTATTAAAATCGTTCTGCGCAAAATCACCACAAGTCAACAAAAGTGTTTGCCGGTCGAAGAGATGATGGGGTCTGACCAATAAATTTTCAGGATCTATTTCTCTTTTTTGCATCATAAAAACTCCTTCGGGCTTCCGCGCTAATTATATCAAACCGAAACCGGATAGCCCTTATAATAGAATCTGATGGATACAAACCTGGTTCAGAAAAAAGAAAAGCTATTCCTGACGATTATCCGCTGGGCGGGAACCCTGTTGTCCCTGGGGGTGATGATATTTTTGCTATCCAGGGTCGGTTGGAGGCAAGCGCTCGACAGCTTTGGGCAGATCCCCTGGTGGACATTTTTCATCTTTATTTTGCTTGGATTGGTCTCGCGTTTTTCAACCTGGGGTCGCTGGCACAGCCTGCTTCGCGCGAGTGATGAACCTATTGATCCCAAAGACAGCCTAAAACTGACCTTTGCCGGTCTTTTTGCCTCCAATGTCTTGCCCACGACCATCGGTGGTGACGTTTTTCGCCTGGCAGGAGCAGTTCGCGTCGGGATTTCCGCGGCATTGGCTGCCGCGTCGCTTGTAGTCGACCGGTTGGTGGGGATGGCTGGTATGCTTCTGGCGCTGCCGCTCGCGCTGAAGTTTCTGCCCATCCTCCGTGAAACCGCTTCGCCAGCTGCGATGGGATTGGTGGCTGGAACTGGTATTCTTGCCAAATTTCGCGCATGGCTGCAGAGAAACATCAGGTCCACTTTTCAAGCGTTGAAGAAATGGTTAAAAAAGCCTGCCAACCTCGCAAGGGCTCTGGGCTTCACCCTGACCCACCAGGCATGCATCTACCTGATCATCAAGATATTCGTCAATGCAATGGGGGAAGATATTTCCTTCCTCTCCATCGCCGGAATCTGGAGCCTGACCTACTTTATCACCTTGCTGCCCATTTCGATCAACGGTCTGGGACTGCAGGAAGTGACAGTGACCAACCTTTTCACAGCGTGGGGCGGGATCAGCATCGGGACCAGCCTCGCCCTGGCGATCTTCCTTCGAATATTATGGATGCTGGTTAGCTTGCCGGGGGCATTCTTCGTCGGTGATATACTTGCGGGTAAGCGTCCCACCGAACAAGCTGAACAAAATACGATGACAGTGGAGAAACAACAAAAGTAGCATGGAAGAACACTTTGATCTGTCCCGTTATGTCCGCAATGGACTGTTTGCGCTCCTTTTTTCGACTGCCTGGTTCTTGTTTGACAATCGGCATGTGAGAAATATTTGGTACATCCTGTTCCTGGGGGCATTCCTTGTTGGCGCCATATCGTTATTGTATTTGACCCTGCGTAAACCCAAGCTCCGTTGGCAGCCTCGCGAAGCGCTTGTTGAGAGAAAAATCTTTTCCCGACCTGCCTGGAGCGCGGCAATCCTTGTCATCCTTTTCTTTACCCTTTCAAGCGGACTCGTCGGTAGCGGCAGTGCCCGATTTGTGATTTTGGTGGGCTGGGCGGTGCTTTGCGGTTACCTGGTTGCCACCTTTTACCCCATGAAAAACCCATACCTCGTATTCATGTCTGTCCTTTTGCTGGGCGGGGTTCTGTATCGGGTTGGCGCATTTGTAAACGAAGTCAGCAGTTCGCCTTTTTCGCTGGGTTGGTCTGAAGGCAGCCGCATCTATAACGCCTCGCTGTTTTTTTCTGAAAAGCTCTACGGAAAAAAGTTTCCTCTTCCTGTCTTACACCCCAGCCGTTATCTGATGCAATCGCTGCCGTTTTTGTTCAATATCGATTCAATTTTTATCCACCGGCTCTGGCAGGTTTTGCTCTGGGTCGGGATGACCAGTTGGGCTTCCTGGCTGTTTGCCAAAAAAACACGGGAGGGTCCCAAGCTGCCCCTGTTCTGGCTGAGCGCGTTTTGCTTTCTGTTCTTTTTCCAGGGAGCGGTCTATTATCACCTGATGATTTGCGTGATCCTGGTATTGATCGGTTATCAAAAAGAAAAGCCGCTGCGCACGCTCATTTTTGTCTTGCTGGCATCGCTTTGGGCAGGCATCTGCCGAATCAATTGGATCCCTGTGCCGGCTTTACTGGCAGTTTCGTTGTACCTGCTCGACACCCCCTTTGACTCGAAAAATTGGCTGGGCTACCTTAAATGGCCTGTTATCTGGTCCGTGTTGGGTGTGGCGACAGCTTTTGGCAGCAAGCAGATCTACCAGGCGGTCTCCGGAGAGAACCCCGCTCTGTTCGATTCTGCCTTCACTTCAGATTTGATCTGGTTGCGCCTGTTTCCGAACGCAACTTTTCTCTTGGGCGTATTGCCAGCGATTTTTGTGGTCTGCCTGCCGCTGGTAATCCTGGTAATTCTTTATCTCCGCGGGAATTCTCCTCTGAAGGTGCACTGGCTGCGCTGGCTGGGATTATTGGGTATCCTGGCGGTGTTCTTCGCTGGTGGTGTGCTGGTAAGCGTGAAGATCGGTGGTGGAGGCGATTTGCACAATCTGGATGCCTTCCTGGTCTTCTTTTTGCTGATTTCGCTGAGCCTGCTTTCAGGGCGTATGGCGCCCGAAGACCCGGCTTCCCGTAGAAAGCAATTTGATTTACAAAAAGTACCCGCTCTCTTGCTGATCTTCATCTGCATCGTGCCTGTTTGGTTTGCCTTTATGCGTACCGGCAAATGGACATTTCGACAGGATCTGGCAGAACAAGTTAATCTAGAACAGATACAGCAGGCAATCGACATTGTCAACGAAAATCCAGGTCCGATTTTGTTTGTAACCGAAAGGCAGTTGCTCACGATGGGGTATATCCAGGGGGTTGAGTTGATTCCGGAATACGAAAAAGTTTTCCTGATGGAAATGGCGATGGGCAACAACCAGGAGTACTTGCAGGAATTTTACGATCGCCTCGATTCTCACTTTTACAGCGCGATCCTGATGGAACCGATCAACACATCAATCCAATCGAGCTGGAAGAGTTTTGCCAATGAGAACAACAGTTATGTGCGCAATGTAATTTTGCCGATGTTGATGGATTATCAGCTTGCCCTTAATTGGAAAAACGGCGAAATTAACCTGCTCATTCCCAATAACGAACCGGAATTGATCGAACGATTACAGCAAATCCAGGCACCGTAAAAAGGATTATCCTTATTAAGACCTGCCCCTGTAGCCTGGCATGGCGCGGAGTGAATTAACCCTGTCCATATGCCTTGGGTCACTGACGCCGGGCGCGCGGCGCGGAGCACTTACCCTCGCCGATGGAATAATTTGGCAAGCAATTAATTAACAAATTTGGTAACCAGGCAGACTATCTCAGCCCTCCGCCAAATCTGGCATGCTCCTTCTAACAGGCTCTGCGACTTCACGAACGGTATAGGTCTTCTTTTTCTGAGATTCGAAGTAGGTGCGCATCAACAATTCAGCGATCAAACCCATCAAAATCGCGATGAAGCCGAGCAAAAACATCATCACCGCGATCTGGAACCAGGGCGAGGTCAACACGCCAATCTCGGTCACGATTCTGCGAATTGCCAACCAAAGGAATAAACCAAACCCGATCACCATCATGCCAAACCCGACCCCGCCAAACAAGTAGATCGGTTTCTTTGAAAATTTCATCAAAAATTTGACCGTGATCAAGTCCAAAACCACCTTGAGCGTGCGTTCCAAACCGTAATTGGCTTTTCCGTGCTTTCGCGCGTGGTGCCGAACAACCACTTCGCTGATCTTCGCGCCGGCATCATCGGCATAAACCGGGATAAAGCGGTGCATTTCGCCATAGAGATTGATGTTATCCAAAACGTCCCGCCGGTAAGCCTTGAGTGTGCAGCCATAATCGTGCAGGTGCACGCCGGTTGTGCTCGATATCAGTTGGTTGGCGAATCGGGAAGGAATCGTGCGGGTCAGCGTGTTATCCTGGCGGTCCTTGCGCCATCCGCTGACGACATCGAAGCCCTTATCCAGTTCTGCCAGCAACAGCGGAATATCCGCCGGATCGTTTTGCAGGTCAGCATCCATCAGCACGACTATGTCCCCATCGCTGTGGTCGATGCCGGCTGAAATGGCTGCGGTTTGCCCGTAGTTGCGTCTGAAAACGACGTTGCGCACGCGCTGTGGGTATTTTGCCTGCAGCGCTTTCATCACCTTTACGCTGCCATCCTTGCTGCCATCGTCAACAAAAGTGATGTCCCAGTCATAATCAGCGTCTTTCAAAGCCTCAAGCGTCTGGTCGAACAATTCGGGCAGGTTTTTTTCTTCGTTATATACCGGAACAACTACTGACAGTTTCATGGCGCCTATTATACTCAATCCGCGAGTTATTTGAGGGTATAATTTTTACCTATGATGGCAAAAGACGATGACAGCATTCTGGCTGCAAAACGCGCGGAAGATTCCGTAGACCTGACGCTGCGACCAACCAGCCTGGACGAATTGATCGGGCAACAGGGAGTTAAAGATAACCTCCACATTCAAATCCAGGCCGCAAAACAACGAGGCGAAGCGCTTGAGCACGTCCTCTTTCATGGGCCTCCCGGATTGGGCAAGACCACTCTCGCGCACATCCTCGCTGCCGAGATGAAAGTGAACATCAAGGTCACATCCGGTCCCGCTATCGAACGCGCGGGTGACCTGGCGGCGATTTTGACCAACCTGCGTGCTGGCGATATCCTTTTCATCGACGAAATCCACAGGCTCGGCAAGCTCGTTGAAGAGATCCTCTACCCCGCGATGGAAGATTTCGCCCTCGATATCATCATCGGCAAGGGACCGGCTGCGCGATCAGTGCGCCTCAAGCTGCCCCGTTTCACCGTTGTTGGCGCGACAACCCGCCTTGCGCTGCTCTCATCTCCGCTTCGCGCTCGTTTTGGAGCAGTTTATCGCATGGATTATTACGATGAGGAATCCCTCGCAGATATCATCCGACGCGGCGCGGGGTTGTTAAACTTACCTTACGAAGAGCCTGGAATCCACGAGATCGCCAGGCGTGCCCGCGGAACCCCGCGCATCGCCTTACGCCTATTGCGGCGCGTTCGCGATTTTGCCGACGTACGTGCGCAGGGAAAAATCACCCGGGAAGTCGCCATCCAGGGGTTGAGCATGCTTGATATTGACCCGCACGGTCTTGATGAGATGGATCGCAGGGTGCTGCTTGCCATTATTGACAAATACAATGGCGGTCCGGTGGGCTTAAACACGATCTCCGCATCGGTCAGCGAAGAACCTGATACGATCATGGACGTTGTCGAACCTTATCTGCTGCAGCTCGGTTACATCGACCGTACCGCCCAGGGGCGCATCGCCACGCAGCTTGCCTATCAACACCTGGGTCGTGATTACCGCCAGGCTGCAGCGCAAACCAGCCTCTTCGAACCACCTGAATAGCTCACTACGATGAAAACTGAAAATTTCGATTACCTGCTTCCCGGGCATTTCATTGCCCAGGTTCCGGTAGAACCGAGGGATCACTCCCGCCTGATGGTGATGAACCGGGAAAGCGGCGCTATCAGGCACCGACATTTTTATGACATTATTGAATATCTGAATCCAGGTGACTTGCTCGTGGTCAACAATACCCGCGTGATTCCTGCACGACTGTATGCCAAAAAGCTCCCCGGGGGAGGCAGGATTGAAATTTTGCTGCTCAAAAAAACCGATCAGTTACGCTGGGAGTGCCTGGTTGGTGGCAGCGGGATGAAGGAAGGACGCGCTTTTCAGGTTGACAACGGACCCAGGGGACAAATTGAAAGCGTGTTGGAAGGCTCGAAAAGAATCGTGCGTTTTGTAGAATCGATCGAGAATTTCTTCGACCGGGCAGGGCACACTCCGTTACCACCCTACATCCATGATTACGTCGGTAACCCGGAACGCTACCAGACGGTTTATAACCAGAATCCCGGATCAGCTGCGGCACCAACCGCGGGATTGCACTTCACCTCTGAACTTCTGAGCAGAATCCAGGATATGGGAGTTAATCTGGCAAGTGTCGAGCTGCGCGTCGGGCTGGATACTTTTGCTCCGGTAACCGAAGAAAACATCAGCGATCATCACATCCATCGTGAGTGGTGCCAGGTGAGCCGCGAAACGGCGGAACTGGTCAACCAGACCCGCAAGAACGGTGGAAGAGTTGTCGCTGTGGGCACGACAACGGTTCGCTCGCTGGAAAGCGCCTGTCGTGACAGCGATAACGCAGAGATAGAGCCCTTTTGTGAGGAGACTTCACTTTTTATTGCGCCGGGTTACCAGTTTTGCTGTGTGGACGCAATGGTCACCAATTTTCACCTGCCCAAATCAACACTGCTGATGCTCGTCAGTGCATTTTCAAGCCGTGAGAACATCTTGAACGCTTACGGAATTGCCAAACAGGAAGGCTATCGCTTCTTTTCGTTTGGCGACGCGATGTTGATATTGTAGGAACAGATTCTTATGGGTTTTGTCATTCTGAACGAAGTGATGCGAAGTATACAAAGTAAGAATCTGAA
>ENA-UOOK01001098-UOOK01001098.1-fermentation-metagenome-genome-assembly--contig:-NODE-1098-length-36092-cov-7.840775_pt1 | contig 36092 bp, 40 predicted proteins | sample MGYA00245777_ERZ724023 | MGnify/ENA primary metagenome ERZ724023 (study PRJEB28704, sample SAMN03018312) | fermentation metagenome | biome: anthropogenic terrestrial biome; feature: soil; material...
TGATGGGCGTCTCTTTTTTCAAAGACCTTCCTTAAGCATTACAGGAATGCTCCCTGTTTATACTTTGGTAACCAAAACTTTTTCAATAAAGTTGTAAATATATGCAAAAACAAAAAGGCGTTTGCCCCAGACATGAAAGCTGTAGAAATAGCTAATAGCAGGTCAAAAGAAGAAACACACCTTCTACTTAGGCGACAAATATTAATGACGCATTACAAGACCTATTGCAGTACTTTTTATAATTATAAGATAAAAGTCAAATTTTAGTCAAATATCTACTGATATTGAAATCTGACGCAGAAAGCCGAATAACTCGTTTTTTATCCTTTCCAGGCCTTCAGGCGTTCTTCCTTCACACCTGACAATCAGTTCCGGCCCGGTATTAGAGGCGCGGACCAGACCCCAACCGTCGGGGAAGAGGATGCGGGCCCCATCCACGTCTATGATCCGGTAGCGGGAGCGGAAGTGTTCCCGCACCTTTTCCACCACGTCGAATTTTTCCTCATCGCTGCTTTTTACTCTGATCTCAGGGGTGGCATAGTATTGGGGCACATCGGCCAGCAGGTCCGTAATGTTCTGCTCGCTGCAGGAGAGTATCCGCAGTAATCTGGCGGCCGCGTACAAAGCGTCGTCAAAACCGTAATATTCGTCGGCAAAGAAAAGATGCCCCGACATCTCCCCGGTAAATACAGCTCCGCATTCACGCATCTTGGCTTTGATCAATGAGTGACCGGTTTTATAGATTAAAGGTTTTCCTCCCAGCCGGTTTATTTCATCAATCAGGCTTTGCGAACATTTGACTTCCACGATGCACTCGCTGGCAGGATGTTGAGGCAGAATTTCCCGCCAAAAAAGTATCATCAGCATATCGCCCCAGATAATATTGCCCTGACGGTCCACAACCCCCAGGCGATCACCGTCTCCATCCAATCCGATCCCCAGATCGGCCTCCTCCTCTTGCACCACCCGGATAAGATCCTGACAATTTTCGACCTTGACCGGATCCGGATGATGATGGGGGAAGTCCGGGTCCGATTCACAATAGAGTTCCACCACCGAGCACCCTAATTCCCTGAAAAGACGCGGGGCAAAGAGAGAAGCGGTCCCATTGCCGCAGTCAACTGCCAGCTTTATCTTTTTGGGCCCTAACTGGATTTTTTCTTTGATCATGGCCATGTAATCATTGACCACATCCACCGGCGTCACGCTGCCGCCGGTGCCGGCAGCGAATTCCCCGCTTTCCGCCAAAAGTCTTAACGCCTGAATTTCCGCGCCGCTGATGGTGCTTTCTCCCAGGAGTATTTTAAATCCGTTATACTCGGGCGGGTTGTGGCTGGCGGTAATCATGAGGCCGGCTTTTATATCCAAATGGCGGGCGGCAAAATAAAAAATAGGAGTGACCACTACCCCCAGATCCAGCACCTCACAGCCCGAATCCAGCAGCCCCTTTATTACCGTCTCCCGCAGACGGGGAGAAGACTTCCGGTTATCCATACCTACCAAGATCTTGTTCCAATTTTTAGCGGCGGCCTGAGTAGCTACCGCCCGGGCTATCCGGTATGCCGCTTCCGCAGTCAAATCCTGGTCCACCACTCCCCGGATGTCGTATTGTCTGAAAATATTGGCCTTGATCATCTTCTATTCTCCTCCCATCGAATATTTTTAGAAATCTATTTATTTATATACAGGCGCCGAGGTCAAAGGACCTCATCATGGCCGGCCTGCCGTAAAGCTTCCACCACTTTCTTGATCTCCTGATCCCGGTCTTTGGCGCAAATCAAAAGACTGTCGCCGTCATCAATAATTAATAAGTCCTTTACTCCCAGGGTAGCCACCACCCGGTCCGGCGCATGAATCAAACAGTTTTCGGTATCCAGAAACACTCCCCGGGTATGCAGTACGTTGCGCTGCCGATCCTCCTTGCCATAACGCCCCAGGGCAGTCCAGCTTCCGACATCATCCCAGCCGAAGCTGGCCGGTATTACCAGTACCTGATCACATTTTTCCATTATTCCGTAATCTACCGAAACCCGAGTCAGGTCCCGGTATACTTCGGCGGTCACCTGAGCCTCCTCGGTAGTGCCGATACTATGGCCGATACAGGTCAGACCTTCATTCAACCCGGGGAGAAACCGGCTGATAAGCTGGCGGAGCAAGTCCACCCGCCAGATAAACATCCCGCTGTTCCACAGATAATATCCCGAGCTGAGATATTCCATAGCCTTATTGATATCGGGCTTCTCATGGAAAGCGGCCGCCTTAAAGATTGTAATCCCCTGTCTCTCTCCAACCGGTTCTCCCTGTTGTATGTAACCATAGCCGGTCTCCGGACGGGAGGGCCTGATCCCTACAGTCAGCACCTGTTTCCCTTCCCGGGCCACCTCCATCCCTGCTTTTAACACCCGCCTGAATTCCTCAACATCGGCCACATAATGGTCAGCCGGCAGTACCGCCATAACGGCTTGAGGCTCCCGGCGGGATATATGCTCCGCCGCTAATCCCACCGCGGCGGCAGTATCACGTCCGCAAGGCTCGCAGATTATATTTTCCGGGGGCAGATCGGGCAGCTGGGCCTGTACCAGACTATGATAGACCGCATCGGTAACTACATAAAGGTCGGCAGGTTCAATCAGCCCTTCAAGCTTATCCATGGTAAGCTGCAGCATGGTCCGCCCACCCAATAGAGCTAAAAACTGTTTCGGCCTCTGCCGACGGGACAAAGGCCAGAAACGCTCACCGGTTCCGCCTGCTAAAATTACTCCATACACAGCGTCTATCACTCCTTTTTCAGCCTAAGCAAAAGCCAGGGTACCCGCTCCGGGATCCTGGCAATAAAAGCATGCTATAATATTAACTCTTACTGGTCTAAGCAAAGGCCAGAGATCACCTTATTTCTAATAAATATATTATAACAGATATAAGTTTGACAGGGTTCGATTTCTTTGTATTCTATTTGAATAAGCATTCATAACATTGCTGTTGGCAGTTTGGGCAACCGTATTCAGATAATAAATGCTTAATGCCAGGTTCGCCCTCAATCAGGGCTTGAAGTACAGGGGTATTCTGCGATACTTATATAGGTATTTAATTGTTAGCCTAAATTGCTTTTACTTTTCATAAACTTAACCTAACAGGATAAAATTGGAGGGCAGGGGATGGATTGGCTTCAGATTTTAGGCATTAGCGTGGCCGCCGGGGTATGCACTGCTCTGGGGGCGATAATGCTTTTTGTCAAGAAGCGCTGGGACAACGGCAGCCTGGCGGTTTTCCTGGGGTTGGCCTCCGGGGTAATGGTTGCCGTGGTACTCTTTGACATGCTGCCCTCAGCTCTGGTTTTCGGCGGCTGGGTTAAAACCGGGATAGGGGTGCTGTCAGGGCTGGTTCTCCTGGCGCTTTGCGACCGGCAGCTTTTTGACCGCTCGGCTGCCCGCAATTCGCTGGCAGCCTTGGGCTATATGATTATGCTGGGCATAGCCATGCATGATCTTCCCGAGGGGATGGCCATTGCCCTGGGCAGTGAAATGAAAGCCCGGACCGGGATGGTGATAGCCCTGGGCATAGGAATACATAATATTCCCGAGGGAATGGCTATAGCCGCGCCTTTACTCATGGCCGGCGTAAAGCAGCTCCGCCTTCTGGGCCAGATTCTGCTGGTGGGGCTGATCACCCCTCTGGGTACGGTCATCGGTTTTCTGGCGGTGGCACTCCTGCCCCGGCTTTTGCCTTTCCTGCTGGGCTTATCTTCCGGGATCATGATTTACCTGGTGCTTTTCCAGCTTTGGCCCCAGGCCCGGACGAAAGACCGCCGCACCCGCTGGTGGGGCTTCTGGCTGGGAATGCTCATAATCCTGGCCGCTACTTATATATAATCGAACCGCTACAAGTGTCAAGGGGACAGTGTGAAGAATTTAAAGAGGCCTCTTGCTAAATAACTGTGAAATAATATACTAAATACAATGATATTTTCAATAAAAAAGGAAAAAGAGGATTAAAACATGAAGCAAAAAACAGTTGCCCTGGTATTAGCAGTTATCTTCACCCTTGCGCTCCCCTTTTCAGTTCTGGCCAGCACTTCAAGTAAAGTAATGTTCCTGGATAACATGAAAGCGCTGCAGGCCAAACAGATTCAGCCCACTCTGGACCGGCCCTTAAGCGGTGAAATAAACGCATCTGTTGCGGGTGAGCCCCTGGATACACTGGGGGTTAAAAGCGCCAAAGCCAATGTTAAGTATGAATTGGACATAGTTAATGACAAAGCCTTTTTCCAGGTTGCTGCCAATGTAGAAGGTTCTGCACCGCAGAACATAAGCCTCGAATTCTATATTATCGGTGATACCATGGTTATACCGGTAGATTCTCTGAAGGCTATGGCTGCCTTTGATTCCACGATGGCAATGCCTCCTGCCAACATACAATATGTCTATACTAAATTAGAAGGTTTCAGTTTTGCGGAACTGCAAACGATTCTTAATCAGCCCAACCAGCAGGAAGCAGCTATGGAACTTTTAAAAACTCTATTTGAAGCTGTACCTGATAGATGTTTCACCACCAACGGAACAACAGTCAAAATGAATCTGGATAAATTATCAATAATTGATTTTGCTAAACATTTTCAAGATAATAAATTTGTGAACAAACTGGCAGAACAGCTCGCCCCATTTGGCCCTGAAGGGGAGGATAAAGCTCAAATGGCCAAAGACCTTAAGATATCCAACGATGTTTCATTAGTAACGGAGTTAAAAAATCTAAATATTCGCAAATGCATTATGGAGGTAGGCCCCAGCACATCTTCGCTTGATTGGGATTTTGGTTACAGCGATGAAAAAACAAGTTTGGACTGCAAAGTAACTAGCAAGTCCAATCTGCAAGCGGATAATGTCTCATCGACGGTCAATATGGACCTGGGCCTCAAGTCTCCTGACGCGGGTGGAAATCTGGCGGTAAAATTAAAGGCTGATTCTACCGCTAATAAAAATGCATCATCAGGCGATATGAATATTAAGGTTACAGGAAACATGGACAGCGAAAAACTGGATATTGTTGCTAATTTGAATATTAAACAGGAATTTATAAACGCCGTAAGTTTTGTGGCACCGGTCTTAACCGAGGAAAACAGTATTGATTTTGAGACACTGGAGCCCGAAGCTTCTGAAGCAGAAGACAAAATCAGTATAAATGTGAATGATTATGAGTATTTTATTTGGTTCGATAATGCACCGTTTATCGAAAATGGCCGTATTATGGTTCCAGCTCGAGAATTCATTGAAGGTCTTGAGGGGGAAGTTGCCTGGAATCCTCCGGCCACACTGGTAATGAGTATAGTTGATCAAAAGATAGCAATGAATGCCGGTGATAAGAACTGCACGGTTAATGAACAGAGCAGGGAAATGGATACTGCGCCTATGGTTAAAGATGGCGTGACCTATGTTCCGGTACGTTTTTTGGCGGAACAACTGGGTTATACGGTTTCCTACGACCAGGACTGCATGGAAATAAGCCTGACCAGTAAATCTACCTCAAATTAACCGGTATTGGCAAAAGTCCACATGGTGAAATAAAACAGCAATAATTAAGAAAATAACTTAAGGGCGGTTAATGACGGCAAGTCGTTAACCGCCCTTTCTATGAAAGGCAGCCGGACCGAGCTATTCCAGGATTATTTTAAACCGACCCAAATTGCTCTGCGTTTTAACATTTTTATATAGTAATATTATATGGAGGTTTATGTTCGGAGACATTTGCAATAAATCTTTAGTCCATAATAATAAAACTATAAAATCAATCAGGTTATGGCAGGTGCAAGATATGAAGAGAAATCTAATCCATTATCGGGGATTACTATTGCTTCTTACCGGTGTAGTCATGATGGTGATGGGGATATACCGGGGAGAGGTGACCGTAGTTTTCAGCAAGGCCATAAATATTTGTCTGGAGTGTATTGGCATTGGCTAGTTGGAAAAGAAGATGCGTTCAAATAGCTGCGACAATAACTTCCAACAGCTACTTTAATGGTTTTGTGGAAGGGAGCATATACAGGGGCAATCTGAAAAAAGTCTGTATTCCCGGCTTAAATTGTTATTCCTGTCCGGGAGCACTTGGTTCCTGCCCGATTGGTTCCCTGCAGGCGGTTATTGGCAGTATTAATTACAACTTATCCTTATATGTTTTGGGGTTTCTAATATTGGCCGGAACTCTGATGGGACGTCTGGTATGCGGTTGGTTGTGCCCTTTTGGTTTTATTCAGGAATTATTGCACAAAATACCTTCACCCAAAATAAAATTCGGGGCAAAAGCCACCCAGCTTAAGTATCTGAAGTATATTGTTTTAGCGGGGTTTGTAGTTATTCTTCCTGCATTTGTAGTAAATGAAGCGGGGATAGGTGCACCGGCCTTCTGTAAGTACATATGCCCGGCGGGTACTCTGGAAGGCGGCTTGCCGCTGGTGCTGCTTAATGAGTCACTGCGCTCTGCACTGGGACCTCTATTTGTTTGGAAACTAGCTTTGCTGGTGCTTACGATTGCTTTTTCGATCATTATATTCCGCCCCTTTTGCAGGTTTATCTGCCCGTTGGGAGCCGTCTATGCACTATTTAATGCCGTCAGTCTGTACCGTTTTGAAATTGATGCCGGCAAGTGTACGGGATGTGGCGAGTGCAGCAGAACTTGCCCCATGGGGGTCAAAGTCTGCGAAAATCCCAACGATCCTGAATGCATACGTTGTGGTGATTGTATTGAGCATTGTCCGCAAAATGCCATCAGCAGTCATTATGTACTTATGGAAAGGTCAGTTTTGAGTCCAGAAATAACTAAACACAATGAATAATTGATAGATATTTTTAAATGTACAAGGAGGATAGATATACCATGAAAAAAGCAATGCCATACCTGTTGCTGCTGATGCTGATCCTTATTGCGGGATGTGGCGCCGGGGGGAGTGGAGAAAAGTCTTCCCCGGATCCGAATAAAATACCCTCATTTGCCTGCCAGGACCTTGATGGCAACGATGTAACCAGTGATATTTTTTCGGGCAGCCAGCTTACCCTGGTAAATGTCTGGACGACCGGATGAGGTGCCTGCATTGATGAGATGCCTGAGTTGCAGGCACTTTATGAGGAAATGCAGGACCAGGAAGTTAATGTTGTAGGTATTGTTGCTGATGGAATGAATAATGAGTCTGCTCTGAAAATTGTGCAGCGGCAGGGAGTAGAGTTTACCAATATTGTACCGGACCAGAAATTCACCTATGACTTTGTGAGTGGGATTTCGGTTGTACCGGTGACAATGCTGGTTAATAGTAAAGGTGAAATTGTGGGTAACAAAATTGTAGGAGCCCGGTCTAAAGGAGAATTTAAAAAACTAATTGAACAACACTTAAAATAAAGCATCAAATGTTATAGCGGTGGATTATGCCGGGCTTGGGGTATTAAGAACGCTCGCACTCCGTACTCCGCTAACCTTAATACCCCAAGCCCCGCAATTGTCAATTAAAGATGGTTGGGCATTATAGAAGATCTTATGGTCCCTTCTAGCGTCTATTTGTTAAGCTGGAAAACGTTCAAACCTAGTTCAGAGTCATATATTCGGTTGCCTTCACCGTCCAGGGCCTGAATAAATAACTCACAAGCTCCGCTGATGACGGCAGAATTGAGATGACCGCCGGTAGCCTTGAACTTGGCGTCAACCAGGGTAGCATGGATATGCAGATATACATTGCCGTCTTTGGTAGAGATGTTTCCGGAAAGATTGGTTATCTCATGATCGCCGGTGAGTTCCATGGTATGGTACTGCATGGCTGCGGTTTCGAATAAGCCCACACTTATCTGGTTGCTGGCACCGATTCCGTGGATTAGACCCAGAGTTATCTTTTGTTTCCGGCAGAAGTCCTTTATCGATTGGATTACTTCTTCACCTCGATCAAGACTTAGGAGATAGATATCATCATACTTCATATACTGCATCGAAAAAGCTCCTTTCAAAGTTTAGTCTAACTTGACCATATGGGACTAAAAATATTATATATCTATAAAAAAACAGGAAACAGTTTTTCTAAACCGTTCCCTGTTTTCAATATTTGATAAAGTACTATGCTGTTACCTTTTCTCGCTTGGCCACTTTCTCCTTACGACGAATTTCTTTAAAATCTTTGGTTTCCTTTGCGACTACTCCTGATAACAGAAGCAAAGCAATAAGATTAGGTACGCACATGGCTGCGTTGAACGTATCGGCAATTGACCAGCGAGGCAGGGTCTGGTGTTGGAGCAGCAAAACCGGAAAGACTGGCCATAACCAGTGAAAGACCGGTTATGGAGCAAACTACGATGGTATCCAGGAAAGTACCGGTCATGGAAACCAGTCCCTGCCGGCAGGGATGATCTGTCTTGCCATCTATTTTATTTTTAGTTGGCGGTAAAGAATATCTGCCAGACCCAGGGAACCAGATTCGCTTATGTCCCTGGCATATTCGTCATAGAGCATGGATTCATAAACATCATCGGCGAAACCGCGTGAAATCAGATCACTTCGGGGAATAGCGCTGCGCATGGAGTTAAGTAGCTGCGAAACAAAAACGCTTTCCAGCTGCTGACAGGTCTGGTATAGCTTCTTATCATCCTGGGAAGCATCGTCTAAAATTCGGGCAAATGATTTGGCTTTATCGACATCCCGGTTTATATTTTGGTTTAAGGTCATATTTAGCTGTTGATTAATACTGTCTATTTTCATAACCAACCTCCCGCAGTATAAATAGGAGTATTTTGTTCATCGTATTTATCTTGTGTTATTCGGTTTGAATTCATTTAATGTTTATTATCTGCGTAAATTATTTGCTGTCTGCAGCATTTCATCAGAAGATTGAATTACCTTGGAATTAGTTTCATAAGCGCGTTGGGCTGAAATCAGGTTTACCATTTCCTCCACTACCTGAATATTTGACATTTCCAGATAACCTGCTTCCAGAGAAGTGGTATTATCACTTTCGGGGTCCCAGTCCACTGCTTCACCGGAATTGGCTGTTTCCTGATATAGATTTTGCCCTAATTTTTGCAGACCGGCAGGGTTAACAAATTTGGCCAGTTCGATCTGTCCTGCTTCACCTTCAGTGCCGTCCGGCAATTTATAGGTTACCAGTCCGTCGCTATCCACAGTGATATCATAGGCACCCTCATCCAGTGGATCCAATCCCTGTACTAAATAACCGTCGGCTGTAACTATCTGGCCCTCGCCATCAAGTTTAAAAGAACCGTCCCTGGTGTAAAGGGGTTCATCATAGCCAGGCACCTCTACTTTAAAAAAACCTTCCCCATTTATGGCCACATCAAGCGGATTAGAGGTTTGCTGAGGATTTCCCTGACTGAACAGGGTATTAATGGCGACCGGTTTTACCCCCAGACCTACCTGCAGACCTACCGGTTCAGTTATCTCGGCGCCAACCGCCGGACGTCGTATAGTCTGGTAAAGTAAATCCTGAAATTCGACCCGTTGTTTTTTAAAACCGGTTGTATTTACATTGGACATATTGTGAGCGATGGTATCAACGTTAAGTTGTTGTGCATACATGCCGGTACTGGCAGTATATAATGACCTCATCATAGGGCCCGTCCTCCTTAGACTTCATATCTTAATCTATTCAGGTTCAGTGTGTCAGTCGTTCCACACCGATTGGGCCTCTCTATGTGAGTCCGGCCCATTACCACTATGCCTATATTACTCTTATCGTGATGTTAACAGCAATAGTTTAGTATTTCTTACTATGTTTTTTTCGATTGCTATGACTTAAAGGCAATTTTAAGAAATTTATTTCATATATTAGCAATGCATATACCTGGAGGTTAAAAAGGAGGTATTCAGATGGTTAAAATATCTGATTTGCGTATGCGTGAGGTAGTTAATGTTTTGGACGGCAAAAAATTAGGCAATATAATCGATATAGAACTTGATCTGGAAGGGGGCAGAGTAATAGCTTTTATACTGCCCGGCCGGTTACGGGGTTTCAGTATTTTTGCCAAACGCGAAGAAATAATAATCCCCTGGGAAAAAATAGTACGCATCGGGCGTGATGTAATACTGGTTGAAGTGCCGATGGTCAGCGAGATGGAACAATATCGCGGTACTTATCTGGAAGATGATAACTATAGGTAGATGCCTGCCATTTAGTTGAAATATAGTCGGTTTTTGTTCATAATATGGTCAATAAGACAAAATGGGATATAATCAAGGTAGAACCGGGGTGATAATTAATGCATTGTCCTTATTGCCAGGAATTTGAAAGCAGGGTAATCGACTCCAGATCCTGCGAAAATGGTCATGCCATCCGGCGCCGCCGTGAGTGTCTGGCCTGCAAACGCAGATTTACCACCTACGAACGACTGGAAGAAAGACCCTTGCTGGTAATAAAAAAGAGCGGCAATCGCGAGCAATTTAATCGGGACAAGCTCTTTAAAGGTATTACCCGGGCTTGCGAAAAAAGACCGGTTAGTATGGAAAAGATAGAAAATATTGTGGCGGAAATCGAGCGGGATTTACGCGATAATAATGATCGGGAAGTAAGCGCCCTGACTATCGGGGAAAAGGTAATGGACCATCTTCGCAGTGTTGATGAAGTGGCTTATGTCCGTTTTGCCTCAGTATATCGCCAATTTGCGGATTTAAATAGTTTTATTCACACTATTGAACAGTTAAAGAACAAGTAAATTGCGGGTTGGGGATAAAGATACTTTGCTGAAACTTGTTTTTTTGAGAGTATGGATTTAGAATGTCCGGGTGGTGATGAACAGTCTTTTTATGGTTCATCATCGTATGATTTAATAATCTCAGCTGTTTCAGAGGCAATTTCTTCCGGGACAGCTATTTTAACTTCTGCCAGCGGGCCAATGGACAACCCCTGTACGGTTCCGATTGCTTCACGAATGAACTTTGCCGGAATTTCATAGGACCTGAGGAGGCTTTCAATAATTACGTCATTGGGTGGATAAACCCGGGCAATTATTACCCATTTAGAGGTTTCAGGGTTAAAACCGCACCGGGAACAGGGAAATCCATTACCTGTTTGTTCTTTGCATTTAGGACAAATCATTATTTTCAACTCCTTTAATTTATTTTAAACGAAAATATCGAGGTGGACAAATGTTGGAATGGATGTGGGAGAAAAAAAACGGGATATCTTTTATTACGGTACCGGCCTGGAACCAACAGGGAATTGATATAGCTTTTACCGGCCGTAACGGAGGAGCAAGTGAGGCTCCCTTTAATACATTGAATCTGGGACTCCATGTAGGTGATAGAAATGAACTGGTACTCGAAAACCGTCGCCGGGTAATGCAGCTATTTGAACAAGATATTGAGCAAATGGTCTGTTGTCAACAGGTGCATGGCAGCCGGGTTGTTTCTGTTACCAGGAAACAGCGCGGCTGCGGCAGTGTCGATATGAAAAACTGGCTCACCGATACCGACGGCATGGTTACAAATCAGCCCGGGGTCTACTTGGCTGCCTTTTATGCTGATTGTATCCCGGTGTTTTTGTTTGACCCGATTAAAAAATGTATAGGTTTGGCTCATAGCGGCTGGAAGGGAACCATGGGACGTATAGCAGTAAATACCGTAAATATTATGGAGCAGGATTTCAATTGTCAAAAATCGGATATTCAAGTGCTCATAGGTCCGGGGATTGGTTCCTGCTGTTTTGAGATCAAAGGCGATTTAGCCGCAAAAGCGATTGCAGAATTCGGGCAGTTCCGTGATATAATCAGTAAAGAAAAAAATGACAAATACAGGTGGAATTTACCACAAACAATATATCATATGCTGATTGAACGTGGCATAAAGCCGGAAAACGTCAGTATGACCGGGCTGTGTACATCCTGTCATACCGATTTGTTTTACTCCTACCGAAAGGAAAACGGAATTACCGGGCGGATGGGTGCTTTTATGGGAATACGGGATTGAGGTGAAGTAATGTATGTATGTACCGCAAATTTTAGTGGTGGATGACGAAACTTATATTGTGGAACTGGTAAAATTTAATCTTGAAAAAGAAGGTTATCGGGTATTTGTAGCCTATGACGGCATAGCAGCCTTAAATATCGCGCGTGAACAAAAACCGGATTTGATTATTTTGGATATAATGCTGCCCAATCTGGACGGTCTGGAAGTATGCCGCAGTTTGAAGCATGATGAGGAGCTAAAAGCCATACCGATTGTAATGCTTACCGCCAAGGGTGAGGAAGTAGATACTATCGTAGGCCTGGAGATGGGTGCTGATGATTATATTAAAAAGCCGTTCAGTCCCCGGGAATTGGTGGCCAGGGTAAAAGCACGCCTGCGGGCCCTGAAGATTTTGGAAGCAGAAAAGGCTTTAGGTATCAAAGCCTATGTTTTTAAAGATCTAACTGTGGTACCGGAAAAATATGAAGCCTTTTTAGGTGAAGAACGCTTGGAACTAACTCCCAAGGAATTTGATCTACTAAGACTTATGGCTTCCAACCAGGGCAAGGTTTATACCCGGGAAGCCTTGCTGGAAAAGGTATGGGGTTATGAATACTCAGGCGACACCCGCACCGTTGATGTGCATATTCGCCATCTCCGGCAAAAATTAAAGGATGATTCCAATTACCCTCATTATATTGAGACGGTCAGAGGCGTAGGATACAAATTTGTCGATAAAGAACTAAATAACAGATAGAGGGTGCTGGCGATATGGCAGCTATTGCGCAGGAAAAAGTTATAATGCAGGCTTTGCTTGCAGGTATGGTAGATGGAGTCCTGGTAGTAGACCTCAGCGGCTGTATTTTTATGGCTAACCGGGCGGCGGAAAATTTGTTTCTGGTCCGGGAAGGGTCTCTGGTAGGAAAACAGCTGATTTATATCAATGAGAATACCAAAATAAATGAAATGATAAGGAGAGTATTGCGAACCGGCAAGGAAGTTTTTGCTGAAACCGTGGTAAGACCCAGTACTAAAATATTTCGTGTACATGTGGTGGCTATCAAAGAAGATGAAGATACGGTAAAAGGAGCCATGGCTGTTTTTCACGATGTCACCGATGTTCGCAATTTTGACCAGGTCAGGTCAGAATTTGTAGGCAACGTATCACACGAGTTAAGGACTCCGTTAACTTCCATAAAAGGTTTTGTCGAGACTCTGTTGGATGGAGCCATGGAAGACCGGGTTTTGTGCCGTCGGTTCTTGAATATAATAGATGCCGAGACGGAACGGCTGAGCCGGTTGATCGATGACTTACTTACTCTTTCCTCTATCGAATCCAAAGAATGTATCATACATCCAAAACCGGTGTGCATTATCCGATCCATGCGCAGTGTCATGAATATATTTGGTCCCCAGATAAGTGAAAAAAAACTGCATGTTGAATTTATTTATCCTCCCCGGGGTTTTCTGATATTCGCGGATGAAAACCTTTTGGGTCAAGTTTTAATTAATTTACTCGATAATGCTATAAAATACACTCCCGGCAACGGCAAGATTGTTATCCGTTGCCGGAAACAGGACACCCGGGTATTTATTACTTTTACAGACACCGGAGTGGGTATTCCTCACGAGAGTATTCCCAGAGTTTTTGAAAGGTTTTACCGGGTCGACAAAGCCAGGTCAAGAGATCAGGGAGGAACCGGACTGGGGCTGGCTATCGTCAAACATATTGTAGAATCTCATGGTGGCGATGTATTCGTGGAAAGTAATATTGGCAAGGGTTCTACTTTTGGGGTAACATTTTTAACGGTATAAGCTGAATTTTGTACACCTGTTGAGAATAATCGGGGGGAGAAGTTTGTTAAGTCGGCAGGAGAGATTGCACAGGCGTGAAAAAAGCAGGCGGATACTTAAATGGATAATTATTGCCGGTCTGAGTCTGGTAATTATATTTTTGATAGTTCAAATCTACCATCGTACGGTAGAAAGCATTACCAGGCATAATCGTGAGATAGTTGAAGCCAGGACGGGGTTTATGGAAAAGACCTGTCAGGCGGATGCTGTCATTCTGAATGATGAAAAAACTTATTATGCGCCTGGTGAAGGATATTTTGAAAACTCCATATATGAAGGTGAAAAGGTCCGGAATGGTTCTGAAGCGGGCAGTTTTGTCCTGGTGAATGGTAATCGGGTGACAGTAAACGTTCCTGCTACCGGGATATATACTCAGCATACCGATGGTCTGGAAAAAGTATTTGAAAATACTTCCCTCATCGAACCCGGACCGGATACTTTTGAATATCAGATTAAAGTTTATGGACAGGACGGACATTATTATGAGGGTGACCCCGTATTCAAAATCATAAATAATATTAAACCGGCTGAAATGCTGGTACACATATCCGAAAAATCTCCCCAAGTGATTCATAAAGATGATAATCTGGTACTGCGCTATAAAGACGTTGAATTGGGCCAAGCCCGGGTACAAAAAATTCAGTATTTGGACCATCAATACTATTTATATTTAAAGTGCCAGGAATATAATCAGTTACTGACTAAATATCGTAATATTGCTTTAACCATAGTATTTGATCATAAAGAAGGAATCATTATTCCCGCCCAAGCGCTCAAGATTAAGGACGAAGAAAAAGGAGTATATTGTATTAAAGACGAAGAAATTTATTTTAAACCGGTTAAAATTCTCGAAAAGCAGAATAGCCTGGCATTAGTGAAAGGTTTGGATAATAATGAGATGGTCGTGGTGAATGCCGGACCATAGGTAATAAAAAGGGGATGTAATCAATCGACACTATAGTTTACAATATTAATCAAATAAGACAGCAAATTAAGAATGCGGCTTGCCTCAGCGGACGCGACGAGTCCGGTATCAAACTGGTGGCGGTTACCAAAACGGTAGATTATGATGCAGCCCGGGAGTGTTATGAAGCTGGAGTCGAAGATTTGGGAGAAAACCGGGTTCAGGAACTGAACCGCAAAATACCGCATATACCTCAGGCCAAGTGGCATCTCATCGGCCGTCTGCAAACTAATAAAGTTAAGGATATTGTCGGAAAAGTAGTTTTGATTCACTCTATGGACAGCTGGCATCTGGCTGAAGAAATTAATAAGAGGTACCAGCAGGCAGGTTTGTATGCACCGGTATTATTACAGGTCAATGTATCCGGAGAGCAGCAAAAAGCAGGGGTTAATCCCAATGAAGTAGAATCTTTTCTTGATTCGGTGGGAGAATTAAAGGCTCTACGGATTAAGGGTCTGATGACTATTGCTCCGGAGGTTGAAAATTCTGAGGAAACCAGACCGGTTTTCCGCGAACTTTATGAGCTTAAACGCAGTGCCGCGAATAAAAAGTTTAAAAATGTAGAAATGGATTTCTTGTCCATGGGCATGTCCCAGGACTATGAGATAGCTGTTCAAGAGGGCTCCAATATAGTTAGAATAGGAAGTGCAATCTTCAGGCATAACAATTGATCTTTTTATGCTGGAAAGGAGGAAAGTATAGTGGGGTTTATGGACAATGTATGGACATGGTTTGGGGTGCAATCGGAGGTGAAGGAAGAAATTGTGGAACTTCCGGAATCATCTTCGGTAGACAATAAGCGTACCCTGGCCAACGTGGTCAGCATCAGCACCAATAAAAATTTCAAAGTAGTAGTATGTGAACCGGAAACCTTTGATGAGGTACAGGTACTGGCTGACCATCTTAAAAATCGTAAGCAAATAATACTCAACTTTGAACATACTGCACCGGAAGTATCCCAAAAAATTATTGATTTTATCAGTGGGACGACCTATGCTTTGGAGGGGAACAGTCAGCAACTGGGCAACAATATGTTTATCTTTACCCCCAGCAATGTTGAAATATCCAAAGACCATCGTATGCTGATGCGCAAAACGGGAATGGTGAGCAAGCCCCTCGGGGGTGAAAAATAGTGAAACCGGTACTGGGCATAATCGGATGTGGACGTATGGCCTATGCTCTGGTAAAAGGCATATATGAAGATGCCGGTGAAAATTATGCAGGGATTCGGGTCAGTGATCCAGATCCAGATCGGACCGGACTTTTTGCCCGCGAATTTGGAGCGCAAGCAGGAAATAATTATGACACTGTAGTTACTTCTGATGTTATACTGCTGGCGGTAAAACCCGGCATGGTAAATACCATACTCGACGAGACCGGAGGTGCCTGGAACGAGTCCAAACTTCTGATTTCTATCGCGGCAGGTATTTCAACGTTGGCCATCGAACAGAAACTGGGTGTGGAAATACCGGTAGTAAGAGTTATGCCGAATACACCCTGTCTGGTAGGTGAAGGTGCGTCCGCCATCAGCGCGGGGCAAAATGCGGGAGCCAATCATCTGGCTTTGGTTCAACAGATGCTCGATAGTGTAGGAATAACCGTGCTGATTGATGAGAGTTACATGGATGCGGTTACGGCTGTATCAGGCAGCGGACCGGCTTATGCCTATCTGGTGGCGGAAGCCATGATTGATGCCGGTGTTCAGGCGGGTCTAAGTTCAGAAATGGCCCGACAGCTGGTTATTCATACTATCAAGGGCAGTATGACTATGCTGGAAAAGACCGGGGAGCATCCGGCTGTGCTTAAGGCACAGGTTTGCTCTCCCGGAGGCACTACCATTGCCGCCGTACGCCAATTGGAAGAAAACGGTCTGCGCAAGGCCTTTTTTAACGCGGTAGAGAAAGCCCGGGAGAAATCAATCGAACTGGGCCAACATTAATTTGAGGGAGGATAACCGATTGGGTTCTTACCAAATTGTACAACTGGTAGATTTAGTATTTGAAGTTCTGGTATGGTTGATCATAATCAGGTGTGTTCTGTCATTTGTCCGACATGATCCCTACCAGCCCATAATAAGATTTATATATGATGTGACTGAATGGGTAATGGCCCCATTTAGAAAGATTATACCAACGGCCGGGATGATCGATTTTTCGCCTATCATTGCGGTGCTGGCAGTGGAACTGGTGCGCCGCATAGTAATGCGGTTGCTTTTGCTGTTTCTGTAATATAGGAGACCTGTTATGTTGGAAAACAAATTAGAACTGCTGGCACCGGCAGGTAAGTGGGATGTATTGGAGAGTGTAGCTGCCGCAGGTGCGGATGCGGTATATCTGGGTGGCAAAAAATTCAACATGCGTATAATCAGGCCTGGCTTTAACTTTACCAATGAGGAACTGAAAAGAGCCGCCGAATTTTTACATGAGCGAAATAAAAAAATTTATGTAACCGTTAATAATCTGTATTTTGATTATGAACTGGCAGAACTGAAAGAATATCTATTTTTCCTTAACAGTATCAAGGTCGATGCATTAATCGTACAGGACATGGCTATGGTGGAAATGTTCCGGGAAATGAACATTTCCATTCCTTTGCATGCCAGTGTCCAGATGGGAATTGCGAACTTGGCCAGTGTTAAATACCTGGAAGAAAAGGGCTTTGAACGCGTTGTTCTATCCAAGAACTTAAGCCTGCGGGAAATAACCAGGATTCATGAAGGTTCCAGGCTGGGCATCGAGTTTTTTGCGCACGGGGAATTATGTGTAGCTCACACCGGCCACTGCTACATGAGCCAGCTTTTATTCGGTCAGAGCGGCAATCGCGGCAGTTGCAAGAAACCATGCCGCTGGAAATACCAGTTGCATAGGAAAGAAAGCGATGACCGTTTCAAAAACTATTTGTCCAACAATGATTTATGTGTATACCCCTACCTGGCTGAAATGGTGCGGGCCGGGGTCACGTCCTTTAAAATAGAAGGACGCATGAAAAACACCGATTATCTTATTCCTCTGATTACACACTACCGCAGAGCCATGGACCGTCTGATCGAAAACCCGCAGGACTACCAAACTGATTTAGCAGCAATGGATGAACTGACGGAATCCCGGGTGCGGGATTATACCACCGGCCATTTCCTGAGCAGGCCGTCTTTGAAATCAATCGGAATGACCGGTGAACGCGAACCCTATTTTGATACGGCTCCGGTTAAACTCCACCGATTGGTTGAAGATGACTATGCCTTGCCTGATGATATCCCGGTTGCCACAGCGGAGCTTACGGTTAAGGTGGCTAATATGGATGCGCTGCAAAGATTAAAGGGGCATGGGGTTGACAATGTTATTCTGGCGCTGGAGGTATTCCGCCAAAACGGCAGTAAATGGGGATCTGAACTGCTGGAGGAGGCTGTGCAAGCGGCCCGGGCCAACGGACAAAAAGTCTATCTGGAAACGCCCGGGGTATTGACGGAAGATGATTGGCCTGTTTTCGAAAAGTATGGCAAGACACGAACCCAAACAGCAGACGGGCTGATTGTTAATGATTATGGCAGCCTGCATTATTGGCGAAACTTATGGCCGGACCAGGAATACTGGGCAGGACCGGGCCTTAATATTACTAATTCCAAAGCCTTCCGGGACATTAAGAGGTGCGGTGTTAAAAGATTGGTTATGCCTTATGAGCTGGACGCAAGCCAGGTGAACGGCTTGCTGGAAGATAGAGCAGAACTTCAATTAATGGTTCAGGGACCTATCTGCGGAATGGTTACTGATCTATGCCTGGCCGGGTCCTTCAAGAACCAGGACGAAAAGTGTGCCGGCTTTTGTACCCGGGGTGAGTATGCGCTGCTGGATGAACAAGGCCAAAAATACAACCTGAAATCAGATAGCAATTGTCGCAATTATCTGTATTACCCCTATGAACTATGTCTTTTGATGCACCTACCGGCACTGGCCGATATGGGTATAAAATGCTTTACGATTGAAGGCCAATACTATAATCCTGATATACTGGAAGAAATAGTGGCAATATATGCCGATGCATTAGATAATATTGAGCACGGAGTATGGCGGCAGCACGGAAATTATCAGCGCCTGTTGCAACTAATACCGGCAGGTCTCACTGACAGACCGTTTATAACCCGCACTCAGTTGAAATAGTTAATGCGAAGTTCTTAATACCCCAATCCCGGCATAATCTACCTCATAGAAATAGTTGCATGCTGCTAACATGTAAGGTTAATCAAATTTATTATAAATTGATTGGGCAGGGGGACTCATTATGATTACAGGTATGGAAATCAGAAATCAACAGTTTCGGAAAAAAATTCGAGGCTATGATGAAGATGAGGTAAAGAATTTTTTAGCGCGTATAGCCGTAGATTATGAAAACATGTACAGCGAAAATGCCAGACTCAAGGAGAATATTCAGCAGGTTCAATATGAACTGGATAAGTACCGCAAAATGGAAGAAACTATGAATAACAGCTTGATTCTGGCCCAGCAGACGGCCGAAGAATTTAAAACCAATGCGCGCCATGAGGCCGACCTCTATCTCAAAGAAGCCAAACAAAAGATAACCCAGATTCTCTCTGTATATCAGGATGTTCTGAAACGCTTAAACATATTTAATGTTGAACTTAAAGCCCAGCTCAATGGTCAAATTGATTTGTTAGGCAAAAATCAGCAGAAGATCGACGAGCTATCGGAGTTCTTTTACGGACGAGATTTCAAAGAATTATTGGAAGGTATGGAAAAAGTATCGCTTAAGGATGAAATCAATGCTCAAAGTGTCGGAATATGAAAATGGGATACGGTTTGAAGTAAAGGTTCAGCCCCGAGCCTCTCAGAATCAGATAACCGGAGCGGTGGAAGGGGTCATGAAAGTACGGTTAAATTCACCGCCGGTGGACGGCAAGGCTAATCAAGCCTTGATCAACCTGTTGTCAAAAACTTTTAACGTTCCTAAAAAAAGTATAACCATTGTTCGAGGTGAAACCAGCACCAGCAAATTAATACAGATAGCAGGATTAAATAAAGAAACTTTCATAAAACAAGCCGGTATTTGAGAGTTTAAGCCCAAGGGCAAGGCATTAAAGGAAGACCGTGATTGAGGCGTACATGAGTACGTTGATTGAACGATCTTCCCTTAATAACGCAGCTCTTGGGCTTCTTTGACGTTCTGAGCCGGCTGGTTTTTTTACAATAATTCGGTTGCAACATTATCCTGGGAAAAGGTCAAAATATAATATTGAGTCGTAATTTTATGGAGGTATTTTATAGGTATGTCCTTACCGTTTGCCTTTCTGCTGGTCGGATTTATATTATCGAAGCAATTAAAAAAATGGGCGGATGGCCTGATTCGATTCGGCCTGGTCATACTTTTAGCAGGCATGGGGGTTAATGTCGGCAGTGACCAGAAGCTTTTAAATGCAATTCCCCGGCTCGGATTTGAGTCACTGCTATATTGTTTTTTTACCTGTTTGGTAAGTATTTGTCTGGTATTGATCTGGGAAAAGCGCTTTCTCAAAGGATACACCTATGCTCATGCCGGATCTAAAAATAAGGATGTCGGAGAAGAGTATAAATTTATTACTCTGGTTATAATCTGCCTGTTTTTTGGTATAGTTATCGGGCGGCAAACCGATCTGCTTTCGGCACAGATTACTCATTACATAATAGAATCTGCCCTGGTAGCAATATATATAGGTATTGGTATAACCATGCGTTTTGCCTTGAAAAGACTGGCCAGCAGCAAAAAATCTCTATATATTTATGGTATTTTACCTATTCTGATTACGATAGGAAGCGTGCTGGGTGGGATTATAGCAGGTTATCTGAGCGGACAAAACCTGAAGTGGTCGGCTGCCATTGGAGGAGGTATGACCTATTATTCACTGGCTACAGCCATGATTACTGACCGGGCCGGACTTAATATTGGTTTAATTGCCTTTATTAGTAACTTTATGCGGGAAATACTCACATTTTTCTTTGCCCCCATCATTGCCCGTTATTCCAATATGGCACCGATAGCAATGGGTGCAACCTCAACTATGGATACTACCCTCACTGTCATGAGAGAAAGTTTGCCTGAAAAATATACCCTGGTGGCATTTTTTAATGGGGTTATCCTTTCTTTCATCGTACCGTTGGTGCTGTTTATTATTCTTCAATAATATCCTATCTACTGACAAATAAACATTGTTCATTTATACATCAATCAGTATAATTATAAAAGATGAATATTATTATTAATAAATTGAGGAGTGAGGGATAAATGAAGAAGACCGTAAAGTTGTTGCTGGTTGGAATGTTAGTCTTCGGATTGCTAGCTGCTATGGCCGGCTGTGGCGGACAGGCTGCGGATAAAAAGGATGACGCTGCTAATAACGCAGCAAAAAAACTCGTTGTAGGTACCAATGCTACATTCCCGCCTTTTGAAGCGATTGAAAACAATGAAAAAGTCGGTTTTGACATGGATTTGATTCGTGCCATTGGAGAAGTGGAAGGGTATGAAGTAGAAATTAAACATATGGATTTCAAGGCCTTGATTCCAGCACTTCAAACCGGTAAAATTGATTGTGCTATTGCGGGAATGTCAATTACACCGGAGAGATTGGACAGCATTGATTTCAGTGATCCCTATTTTGATGCAGGTTTGATTGTAGCCGTCAAGAGTGAAAACAATACCATCAAGGGTCTGGCCGACCTGAAAGGTAAAAGCATCGGCGCTCAGACTGGAACTATCGGTGCCAACGCCTGTGAAAATGTTAAAAAGGAAGACCCAACCACAACCGTCAAGAATTTTGATGATGTCGGAGTTGCCTTTATGGAACTGCAAAAGGGCGGAATCGACGCAGTTGTAAATGATCAGGCGGTTACCCTGAATTATATGCAAACTACCAAAGATGCCCAAGTCAAAACGGTGGGAGAGGTATTTCAGGCCGATGATCATTATGGCATCGGGGTTAAAAAAGGAAATGATACCATCAAGAACATGCTGAATGATGGCTTGAAAAAACTGAAAGAAAACGGGAAATATCAGGAAATACATGATAAATGGATTAAATCCTGATCTTTAAACAAATTAAAAGTCCAAAAAGCGTGGGCTAAGACTCGCGCTTTTGCTTGTTAAGGGAGTTAACTAACCATGCATTTAATTTTTGCCAATCAGGTATTTGATGCGCTTTGGGCAATCAATGGCTTCAAGGTGGTCATAAATAACTTACCCGATTTTCTAAGTGGAGCATTGGTGACCATCGAAATTACGGCTCTGTCGGTCGCTCTTGGAATGGTAATAGGCCTGTTTGCCGGACTTATGAAATTATCTAAAAGCAAAATCCTGTATGCAGTTGCTACCGCTTATATTGACTTTTTCCGAGGAACACCACTTTTTGTTCAGATTCTTCTGCTGTATTTTGGTATTTTGCCCATGATTTTTGATAATGGTCCGTTCAGTTCTGCTATTATTGCCTGTTCTTTAAATAGTGGTGCCTATATTGCGGAAATTGTACGGGCGGGAATCCAGGCGGTGGATAAAGGGCAGATGGAAGCGGCGCGGTCACTGGGGATGAATAATCAAAAGGCCATGCGGTATGTTATTTTGCCGCAGGCTTTTAAGATCGTTATCCCACCGCTTATTAATGAATTCATTGCCTTGCTGAAGGATACCTCGCTGTTATCCATGATTGCGGCAGCAGAATTAACTTACCGGGCCGATCTGGTTTTTGCCACCACCTACGAAGCCACCTGGGTTTGGGGATCGGTTGCCGTGATTTATTTTATCATTACCAAAATGTTATCGGTCTTTGGAGATGTGGTTGAAAGGAGGCTGGCTACCGAGTGATTGAAATCAAGAATGTGCATAAAAGTTTTGGGAAACTCGAAGTACTTAAAGGTATCAACTCGCATGTAGCCCCTCGTGAAGTTGTTTGTGTAATTGGTCCGAGCGGTTCCGGTAAAAGTACTTTGCTGCGTTGTGTCAATCAACTGGAGATGGTCAATTCCGGGCAAATCTTTATTGACGGGGAGGAAGTCACTTCTCCCAAAATCGACATTAATAAGATTCGCATGCAGGTTGGTATGGTTTTTCAGCATTTTAATCTTTTCCCGCATAAAACCGTTTTGGAAAATCTCACCCTGGCTCCGGTTAAAATTAAAGGTATGCCCAAAGATAAGGCTAATGAGGTAGCTCAAGAATTGCTGCGCAAGGTAGGTCTGCTGGATAAGGCCAATGCCTTCCCCAGTCAGTTGTCAGGCGGGCAGAAGCAGCGGGTTGCCATCGCCCGGGCTCTGGCCATGCAGCCCAAAGTAATGCTGTTTGATGAACCAACCTCGGCCCTTGATCCCGAGATGGTGGGAGAAGTGCTGGAAGTTATGAAAGCTCTGGCTCATGAGGGCATGACCATGATGGTGGTAACACATGAGATGGGGTTTGCCCGTGAAGTAGGACACCGGGTTTTATTCATGGATGAGGGTATAATAATGGAAGAAGGCTCACCGGCTCAGATATTTGATAATCCCACCAATCCCAGGACCAAGTCTTTCCTGAGCAAGGTATTATAAATAGAAGGTAACTCAAATGTGGGGCATGCTGGTGAAAGCAGAGCTACAGGAGCGGCGGGGTCTTTTGTGGAGATAATATATGGATAAAAAAGCATTGTGCCGTAAGATTATAGATGTTCTGGAGCAGGAGTATCCCGGGGCCGAAACCAGGTTGGATTTTAAATCGGTTTTTCAACTGGTGGTGGCGGTGGTGCTTTCGGCTCAGAGTACGGATGCCCAGGTTAATCGGGTTACAGCCCAATTATTTGCAAAATATCCCACACCCTTCCAGCTGGCGGAATCAAATCTGGAAGAGCTGGAGCAGGATATTAGAGGAGTGGGATTGTATCATACTAAAGCCAGAAACATTCAAAAATTGGCTCAGGTATTGGTGGAAGAATACGCCGGAGAGGTACCGGAGGATTTTGACCTCTTGCTTCGTTTGCCCGGGGTTGGCCGTAAAAGTGCCAATGTTATAATGTCGGTAGGCTTTGATAAACCGGGATTGGGTGTGGATACTCATGTTGCCAGGGTGAGCAGGCGTCTGGGATTGGTTGAAACGGCCAATCCCAGAATTATCGAAGACAAACTCAAGGAACTAATACCAATCGAAAAATGGGGGGAAACTCATCATCTCTTGATTTACCACGGACGCGAAATTTGTCATGCCCGCAAGCCAAAATGCCATCAATGTGTAATCAATGCTTGGTGCTTGAAAATAATAGAATAGAAAATTACGTATGCACCGGTCTTAGCTGCTATATCAGCCTGAACCGTACAGCGTATCGAATTATGGCGTTAACCAAAAATTGCATATCCGGAGTTGTTTTGCCTATAGGTATATGCTACAATAATAGCGATTTTTAACTGTTTCTAATTAAAAATAGTTAGCAGGCTATGAACGGGTTAGTAAAATAAAACAAGCCGGTATGGCAGCGAGTCCGGATAAGGTGTGAGCCGGGCACGGCGTTTTGTTTGAAAATCGCCCCGGGAGTCTTTTGTCCGGCTGTACCGGTGCAAACGCTGCTCACGTTAAGAGCTTGTAAGAGGTGCTTTGCAAAACAAAGTGCTATTAGGGTGGTACCGCGGAAGGATACCTTTCGTCCCTGGGGATGAAAGGTATTTTTGTTAGGATGTTTGTGAAAGATTTAAATAATTAATGAGGTGGTTTTTAAATGGCCAAAGGCAAATATGATGAAACTCTGAATTTACCCAAGACGGATTTTCCCATGCGAGCAAATCTGCCCCATAAAGAACCTGAAATATTGAAGCACTGGGAGAACATAGACATATACAGTCGGATTCAGGCCAAGAATATGGGAAAACCTAAATTTGTACTGCATGACGGCCCTCCCTATGCCAATGGTAATATACATCTGGGACATTCGTTGAACAAGGTGTTAAAGGATATCATTGTCAAACATCGTTCCATGCAGGGTTATGATGCGCCCTACATACCGGGTTGGGATACCCATGGACTGCCTATCGAACAACAGGCTATCAAAAGCCTGGGCATTGACCGCCACAAGACTGATGTGGTGGATTTCCGGCGTTATTGCCGTGATTATGCGCTTAAATATGTAAGCATTCAGCGGGAACAGTTTCAAAGATTGGGAGTAAGAGGCGATTGGGATAATCCCTATCTTACTCTAAAACCGGAATTTGAAGCGGCACAGATTAAAGTTTTCGGTGAAATGGCGAAAAAGGGCTATATATATAAAGGCCTGAAACCGGTTTACTGGTGTGGTGATTGTGAAACTGCGCTGGCCGAGGCCGAAGTGGAATACGGTGATAAAGTATCGCCTTCAATTTATGTCAAGTTCCCGGTAAAAGACGGCAAAGGTATTCTGCCTGCCGATGCTTTTGTAGTAATCTGGACTACCACTCCCTGGACTCTGCCTGCCAATACCGGAATATGTGTTCATCCCGATTTTGATTACCTGCTGCTCCAAACCGGCAGTGAAAAATACGTTATAGCCAAGGGACTGCTGGAATCCGTAGCAGCGGAACTGGGATGGACCGACTGGAAAGTGCTGAAAGAGTTCAAAGGCAAAGATATCGAACGGGCAGTTTGCCGGCATCCATTTTTTGAACGGGATTCGCTGGTGATCAATGGCCGCCATGTTACTTTGGAGGCCGGTACCGGCTGTGTCCATACTGCTCCCGGACATGGTGAAGATGATTTTTATGTGGGTAAGGAATATAACCTGGAAGTCATTTCACCCATCGACGACAGTGGATGTTTTACCGAAGAAGCAGGTAAATTCAAAGGCCTTTATGTGCACAAGGCCAATAAAGAAGTTATCAAAGAACTGGCTGAACGCGATATGCTGCTCAAGGAAGCAGCCTATAATCACCAGTATCCTTATTGCTGGCGTTGCAAACATCCGATTATATATCGGGCTACGGAACAGTGGTTTGCATCCATTGATGGGTTCCGCGAACAGGCATTGGCTGCTATTGATGGGGTCAAATGGATACCCAGCTGGGGACGTGACCGTATTTACAATATGATTCGGGACCGCGGCGATTGGTGCATATCCCGTCAGCGTACCTGGGGTGTGCCCATACCTATTTTCTACTGTGAAGAATGTGGACATAGCATTATAAATGATGAAACTATTAACCGGGTAAGCCGGCTGTTTGGCGAACAAGGCTCTGATGTCTGGTTCAAAAAGGAAGCCGCCGAACTCCTGCCGGAAGGCTACAGCTGTGAAAATTGCGGCTCGCACAGCTTCCGCAAAGAAACTGATATCATGGATGTATGGTTCGATTCCGGTTCCAGCCATATGGCCGTTTTAAAAAATAATAAGAGTGCAAGCTGGCCGGCTGATTTGTATCTGGAGGGCAGTGATCAGCACCGGGGCTGGTTCAATTCTTCCTTATCAACTTCGATCGCAGTGACCGGTCAGGCACCATATAAACAGGTATTGACCCATGGCTTTGTGGTGGACGAGCAGGGCCGTAAACAATCAAAATCACTGGGTAATGTTATTGATCCGCTTAAAATTACGGCTGATATGGGGGCCGATATCCTGAGATTATGGGTGTCGTCAGTTGACTATCGCAATGATGTGGCTCTTTCCCATAATATAATTAAGCAAACGGCTGAGGCTTATCGTAAAATACGCAATACCTGCCGGTTCATACTGGGCAATCTGTTTGATTTTGACCCTGACCGGGATAATGTCCCTTATGAGCAGTTAACCGAATTAGACCAATGGGCTTTGAGCAAGCTGCATAAACTGATAAAACGGGTGAGTCAGGCCTACGAAGATTATGAATTCCATGTCGTATTTCACTCCATTCATAACTTCTGTACCGTCGACCTTAGCAATATCTATTTCGATATTCTAAAAGACAAGCTATATTGTTCCAGGCCTGAGTCAGCGGAACGCAAGGCTGCTCAGACCGTTCTCTACGAATTGATTCAGGCTCTGGTAGTGATGCTGACTCCGGTACTCTCCTTTACCACGGAGGAAATCTGGAAGTATCTGAAGCGGCCTGGCCAGCCGGAGAGTGTGCAATTACTGGACTGGCCCCGGTCGGATGAAGCAAAGATTAATGACGAATTGGAAGATAAAATCGACCGGATATTAAAAGTTCGCGAAGTTGTGACTAAAGCTCTGGAAGAAGCCAGAACCAGTAAAGTCATCGGACATTCCCTGGGAGCCAGTGTAACCATATATGCCACCGATGAATGGTTAAAAGTATTGTCTGAAATTGAGCAAATGGACAAAATTTTTATAGTCTCCAGTGCTAAGCTGGCTGCAGAGGATAAACGGCCGGCCACTGCCCGTGGCCTGGATGAAATACCGGGGGTATGGGTAACGGTCGAGGCTGCCAGCGGAGATAAATGTGAACGCTGCTGGATAATAAGCCCTACCGTGGGGCAGGACCCGGAACATACCACTTTATGCTCCAGGTGTGCCGGGGTAGTTTAATAATATTAGAGCTAAGGAGGCTCCATGCATGGAAGAAAGCCAGAAAGTTATAATTTCTGTAATTGGACGCGACCAGGTAGGTATAATTGCCGGTATTTCAGCTATACTGGCTGAAAGCAACATCAATATTCTCGATATCAGCCAGACTATTTTGCAGGGATTTTTCACCATGGTTATGGTGGTGGATAGTGCCGGCAGTACTATAGATATCGCAGAGTTAAGAGATATTCTGAAAACCAAAGGGGAGCAAATGCACCTGGAGATCAATGTTCAGCATGAGGATATTTTTAAGTTCATGCATCGTATATAAAATATGCTGCCATAAGGTTGAGTCTGGCTATTCAGGCTGGGGACACACCTTCCTTTCAGGTTTGCTATGCAAACCGAAGTTGGGAATGTCTCCGTGTTAGTGGAAGCAACGTATTTGAGGGGAGATTGCTTAAGTAAATCTCCCCTTGTTGCTCAATAGACGTAAAGCGGATTAAAAATTGTTATTTAAGGAGCGGGAGAACGATGGGTTTTAGCTTTAGTAAAGACGAAATACTGGAAACCGTTACTATGCTGCAAACGGAGAATTTGGACATAAGAACTATTACCATGGGAATAAATATCCTGGATTGCAGAGGGGCAGACGCCCAAACTACCGGGCAAAAAATCTACGATAAGATTATAAAATATGCCCAAAACCTGGTTAAAGTAGGTGAGGATATCGAAAAACAATTTGGTATTCCCATAATAAACAAACGTATTTCAGTTACACCGTTAGCGATGGTCGGGGACGGTATGAACCCGGATGATATGAAAAAGCTGGGTATCTTTCTGGATAAAGCGGCTGCGGAAGTCGGGGTAAATTTTATAGGTGGATTTAGCGCCCTGGTGCATAAAGGATTTTGCCGGGGAGATATCTCCTTGATTGATGCCATACCCGAGACACTGGCTGTAACGGAAAGGGTATGTTCTTCGGTTAATGTTGGAACCACCAAGGCCGGAATAAATATGGATGCCGTGTATAAAATGGGAAAAACGATAAAAAACACGGCAGAACTGACCGCAGACCGGGATGGACTCGGGTGTGCCAAACTGGTGGTATTTTGCAATGCGGTTGAAGATAATCCTTTTATGGCCGGGGCATTTCATGGGGTCGGTGAACCGGAAACGGTCATTAATATAGGAATAAGCGGCCCGGGGGTAGTATTGAATGAAATTAATAAACACCCCGAGTATGACCTGGGCCGGCTGGCCTATGTAATTAAAAATACTGCTTTTAAGATAACCCGAATGGGCGAATTGGTAGGAAGAGTAGCATCAGAACGTCTCGGTGTACCATTTGGGATAGTTGATTTATCTCTGGCCCCGACACCGGCTATTGGTGATAGTGTGGCTGAAATCTTAAAAGCCATGGGTCTCGAAGATGTAGGTGCGCCGGGTACCACGGCAGCACTTGCCATGTTGAATGACGCGGTTAAGAAAGGGGGCGCCATGGCGTCTTCCTATGTAGGCGGATTATCCGGTGCTTTTATACCGGTGAGTGAAGATGCCGGGATGATCGATGCGGTTAACCAGGGCAGTCTGACTATCGAAAAACTCGAAGCCATGACTTGCGTATGTTCAGTTGGCCTGGACATGATAGCTATTCCCGGAGATACCCCGGCCGAAACTATTGCCGCCATTATTGCCGATGAAGCAGCTATTGGCATGATAAACCGCAAAACTACAGCTGTCCGTATCATACCGGCACCGGGGAAAGGCGAAGGAGAAATGGTTCATTTCGGTGGCCTGCTGGGGCAGGCTCCGGTTATGAAAGTTAATACCCGCTCATCTTTGAAGTTTGTTAACCGGCAGGGACGTATTCCCGCACCGATTCATGCCTTGAATAACTAACTGCACAATGAGGTATTTAATTAAAAAAATAAGGAATAATAATTAGACAGGGGGGTATGGGGGTTGACCAAAGAGGCCGGAACGGATGACAAGCAAAATCAGGTGGTTGAGGAATTGGCAGAAAAGGTAGAGGAATTAAGTACCAATATACAAAAAATGCGCCTGGCTGAATATCTGGAAATGCTGGAACATCCCCGCCGTCTGTTTTATATCAATTTCCTGCTCGGTATAGCCCGGGGGTTTGGGTCTGCCATAGGGTTTACTATTCTGGCTGGGATCGTAGTATATATACTGCAAAAAATAGTAGTATTAAATATGCCCATAATCGGAAGTTTTATTGCTAATATCGTTGAAATCGTGCAGAGGGAATTAAATGTCGGTGGAGTAATTTTTCAAAATCCAGGCAAGATATGAGGTGTAGGAATTGGATTATCTAACAAGATTGCTTGCACGGAAACAGGAGATTGAAGAAGTACTGGCTAATACTCGTGAAGATTTAATGACTCCTTGGGCAGAATCCATTAATTTATATGACCAGTATTTTGATGACAATGCATCCGAGGTGTATAAACGGGAAAAAACAGCCGGGATGGCAGAATTGCTGCAAATTGAACTGGAGAAAACCAACCAGGCTATAGAACAATATCAAAATAACCAATAGAGATTTTGTTAATGGACGGACAACCTGTTGAACCTCATCACTATGATATAATTACTTTAACTCTGAGTTAAGCAGGAAGGAGGGTGTTTGAATGAAAATCGGAATATTCACCGATAGCTATAAACCATACACCAGCGGAGTCGTAACCTCCATAGCTACCTTCAGGCAAGAATTGACTCGAATGGGTCATGACATATATGTTTTTGCTCCCAGTTATCCTCATTACAACGAAAAAGAGGACCGGGTATATCGCTTTTTTTCTTTTCCATCACCCACCAATCCAGACTATACTCTGGCCATTCCGGTACATCCCGGCATGAATCTGCTGGTGAAAAAAATTGATCTGGATTTGATTCATGTCCATTCACCTTTCACTATGGGACGGGTGGGACTGCATTATGCCCGCAGATACCGTCTGCCTCTGGTGTTTACATATCATACCATGTACGACCAGTATGTCCATTATGTTCCGGTGGCACAGGAATTGGCCAAAGAGGTAACCATAAAATACAGTAATAATTTTTGCAACCAGTGTGACCATATTATAGCTCCCGGCACCGAAGTAAAGGAAATGTTAAACCGCCATGATATACGAACCCCTATATCTGTAATTCCCACCGGAGTACCGATAGAAAAGTTCAACGGCGGGGATTCTTCCTGGCTTAACCGTAATTTCCATATACCGCTGGATAATAAAGTGCTGCTTTTTGTAGGTAGATTGACCAAAGAGAAAAACCTGGAGTTTTTAATCCAGGCCTTTGCGCAGGTGAAAGCAAAGAATTCAGCCTGCACCCTGGTATTAACTGCTCAAGGGCCGCTGGAAGCACAGCTGAAAAAATTGGTTCAGGAAATGGGACTCTCTTTGGAACATGATGTGGTATTTACCGGTGCACTGCCCTTCGATGATCTGATTAACGTTTATTATTCGGCTGACCTGTTCGTATTTTCATCGGTTACTGAAACCCAGGGCCTGGTTTTGATAGAGGCGATGGCGGCAGGACTTCCGGTGGTAGCCGTACGTGCCAACGGGGTAAATGATATGGTTGATAATAAGATAGATGGGATATTGACCGGCTACGACCAGGATGAATTTGCCGGGGCCATCTGTCAGGTTCTGGCTGATGATGCGATGTATCAGAGCTTAAAATTAAATGCACGCCGGAAAGCCGAAAGTCTATCGTCCGCTAATATGGCTCAAAAGCTGGAAGACATTTACCTGACTCTTAATCATTCCAGCCGGCGGCGCCATCACCGGCTGCTCGATGTAGGCTCCTGGTTTGGGTCATAAATAGAACCACCTCAATAGGTCTGTGTAACAGGCCTATTTATTTTGATTAATACTGAAGAACGCGGATCTTTTAAAGGATTGACGCGGATTTTTTTTATGATTATTATTCAGTTAGTGCTTTCAACTTAAGGAGGTTCTTGCTAATTGAAATTTCGTAAAATACTTGCCCTTATACTGGCAAAAATGGCTATCTATCTAAGTCGCTGGCTGGGGAACCAGGGGAGTGATTTTCCCGGGCATCTGGCCCGAAGGATTTATCCGGGAATATTAAGTGAGCTGGCAGACAATGTGCAGACCAGTACCATCATTGTTACCGGAACCAATGGAAAAACTACAACAACCAATATGATAGCCGCCATTATGAGGGAGAATGGTTCGACTTACGTTCATAATCAGGCCGGAGCCAATATGATAACCGGAATAACAACCGCCTTTATTCAAAAAACCAACTGCATCGGCACGCGTATATTTGATTATGCTTTGCTTGAAGTAGATGAAGCCAATGTACCGCTATTACTGAAAGAGATAAAAGATGATTATATGGTAGTGACCAATTTCTTCCGCGACCAGCTCGACCGCTACGGAGAACTTGATCACACCATAAATATAATCAAAGATGCGGTGACCGGGTCAAATATAACACTATTATTGAATGGCGACGATCCGCTTCAGGCCCATTTTGAGAAACAGACCGGTTTAACATGTTGTTACTACCGTTTTTCTGACAGCCGTTATGATGATTGGGAGAGCAGTGAAAGCAGAGAGGGCAGATACTGTGTTTTCTGCGGCACAGAACTGGTTTACAGCAGGTATCATTATGCTCAATTAGGGACCTTTTCCTGTCCCTACTGCCATAGCCAGAATCCTCCGGCTGATTTTACCGCCGGCAATTTGTTACTCACCCCCGCCATTAATATGTCGGTAAACGAATTGGAGATATTTAGTCCTTATAATGGATTCTATAATGCCTATAACGTATTAACGGCGGTGGCCTTAGGCCATTTGCTCAATGTCCCCGGCAAAGTTATTCAATCCGCCATGGCACGGTTTCAACCCCGGGCCGGGCGCATGGAAAATTTTTATATCAAAGGGAAAAAGGTAATACTGGTACTGGTCAAAAATCCCACCGGTTTAAACCAGTCTCTGGCCATGCTGTTAAATGACAATAATCCCAAGAACCTTTTTATAGCCCTGAATGATAATGCTGCCGACGGCCGCGATATTTCCTGGATATGGGATGCCAATCTGGAAGTAGTGGCTGATTCTGATGCCGCTATCAACAAAGTAATTTGTTCCGGATTGCGCAGTGGAGATATAGCAGTCAGAGTAAAATACGCCGGAGTTAAGAATGATGATATTATTATCAAGACCAAACTGGCGGAAGGGATTGAAACAGCAGTCAAACTGAGCAGTAACGTCAGCTACATATTCAGCACTTATACGGCACTTTTCGAATGCCGTAAAATACTGGCCAGGATGGAACACCGAACCGGCAAAAGAATCGGAGCCCGGCCGAAAGTGCGTGAATATCGCTGATAAAATCCAACGATTTGCACAATATAACCTGTTTTAAGAAGGTGACTTAATTGGCCCAGTTTAATATAGTACATATATATCCGGACCTTATGAATTTATATGGAGACAGGGGCAATCTTATCTGTATCAAAAGACGAATAGAATGGTATGGTTATAAATGTAATATAAAAACCATACGACTGCGGGAAGAGATAGACTATGACAATATGGACATGTTGTTCATGGGCGGTGGTTCAGACCGGGAACAGGAGCTGGTTTATCAGGATTTGCTGACCCGGGCGGATAAACTGAAAGAAATGATCGAGCAGGGATTACCGGTTTTATGTATCTGCGGAGCTTACCAGTTGCTGGGAACCTCCTACCGCGCCATTGACGGCACCGTAATGGATGGATTGGGTTTTTTTGATTTCCATACCATTGGGCAGCCCACCAGGCTGATCGGGAATATACTAATTGAATGCCAGATAGAAAATGAAAAAATTGAAGTAGTCGGGTTTGAAAATCATGGCGGACGGACCTTTTTAGATAACCCTGATCTCAGACCACTGGGTAAGGTAATTAAAGGATCGGGCAACAACGGTGTTGATGGAACCGAAGGGATAAAATACCAAAATCTGATCGGTACCTATTTGCACGGACCTTTTTTACCCAAAAATCCTGCTGTTGCCGACTGGTATATTACCAGCATGGCAAAACGCAAAAATCTTACCTTAATAAATCATCTTAATGACGAGATTGAAAACTTTGCCCGCGAACAGGTAAAAAATAAAATACTTGCCAAACATTAATGGTATAGACTGTAAATGGTTGGAAATAATAACAGTAGGTAAAAGGTAGATTGTAAAGGGGTGATTATTATTAACCCGGATGCAGGTGTAATGTTATTTCAGTTCTCTCCGGAGATTATATCTTCCCGGATAAAGGAAACCTTAGCCTCGGACAATGACGAGGTTAACCAAATAATTAATTATATTGTAGAAAACAGCGGCAAGATGATTAGACCCCGACTGGTAATGCTGTCCTCCGCCTTTTATTCCTCTGACAGCATTATTGTCAGGGATGTTGCGGTAGCTATAGAACTTATACATATGGCTTCTCTGGTTCATGATGATATCATAGACCGGTCCCTGCTAAGAAGGGGGAAACAGAGCGTAAATGGCATGTGGGGGAATCAGGTCAGTGTACTCACCGGTGACTATCTCTTCGCAGCCGCATTTCAACTTATCAATGGATACGGACTGCAGGATATTATGGCAACCGTTACTGAAACAATCCGCATAATGTGTACCGGAGAAATAAAACAAATGTCAATGGCCCACAACCTTGATATAACAGAAGAAGAATACCTGGATAAAACCTTTGGCAAAACAGCCTGTCTGTTTGCTGCCAGCTGCAGGGCCGGTGCCCTGGCCAGTTCGATGCCGGTGCAGGAAGTTGGGCATATAGAGGATTTTGGCTTATACCTGGGTTATGCTTATCAAATTATGGATGATGTATTGGATTTTGTATCCGACTCACTCAGGCTGGGAAAACCGGTCGGGAATGATTTGGTGCAGGGCAACATTACCCTGCCGGTAATTTATGCTCTTCGTAAACCGGGAGTGGGCCCATGGCTGCACAAGACCATTGAAAAACGCAGCTTTGATGAGGCCAACCTGCAAAAGATAAACAAGATCCTGATAGACTGTGGTGCTATTAAATATGCCGTGAACCGGTCCCATCAATTTCTCCTCCAAGGGTTGGATAATCTTCATATTTTACCACCCGGCTCAGCCCGCAACCAGCTTGAAGAATTAGCGCGGTTTCTTATGGACGATTATTTCAATAAACTTAAACTGGGGGGGGAAAAAGGGAATCAGGAGGCCATTGACTAATGGCACAAACACTTGTTTCGCAGGATAGCATAACTCCCTGGTTTAAAAATGCCCGACATAGAACGAAACAGAGTAAATTGCTGTTTCATTATGTTTTTTCGACCATACCATATGTGGAAAAATTATTAGCCTATTGGGAATGGGAAGCCTCACTCTGTCCCAACGCGGAATTGCGTAAACAGGCTTTGTCCAGTCTGCAAAATAAAAAGTTTCATTGCCAGGGGGGAGCTTTTTTTTCAACTCCACGGACCGGGCATGAAAAAATTCTGGTGGAACTGATAGTAGCTTATCAAACCTTGTGTGATTATCTGGATAATCTCTGTGACCGGGCCAACTGTACAGATGAAAGAGCTTTCTTTCAATTACATACTTCTTTGCTGGACGCACTCAGCCCGGAAACGGTCAAACATGATTATTATCGTGATTATCCCTACCAGGATGACGGGGGTTATATGGACAAACTGGTGGACGAGTGTCAGAAATGCCTGGCTCAATTGCCGTCTTACAGCAGTGTTTCAGATAATGCCATCCATTTGGCACAGTTATACATAAGCCTGCAAGCCTATAAACATATTGACCTGGAACGCAGAGAAGAAGTTTTGATAGAGTGGGCCAATAGCTGTCTTAAGCCCTATCACGAAATGCTATGGCAGGAATTTGCTGCTGCCAGCGGTTCAACCCTGGGTATTTTTGCGCTGTTTGCCATGGCTTCAAAAAATGAGACCGGTCCTGCTGTCGGCAGGGACTTGGTGAAGATTTACTTTCCCTGGATTTGTGGACTTCATATTTTGCTGGATTATTTAATCGACCAGGAAGAGGATCGCCAGGGCGGAGATCTTAATTTTACGTTTTATTATAAAGATCAATTCGAAATGAAAGAACGTTTACAGCTCTTTATCAAGAACTCCTTAACTGAGGCGGATAACATGCCTGATACGACTTTTACCAGGACTGTAGTAGAAGGATTACTTGCCATGTACCTTTCGGACCGCAAAGTTAAAGAACAGGCAATGGACCAAATTGCAATGGATCTGGTGAAAACGGCCGGAGGGGGGACAGCGGCCACTTTACATCTGTGTCAGATCGTAAGAAAATACTATAGACAGTTTTAAAAAACCAATTAAATTGAATAGAATTTGCACTCCTGGACTTTGGCCCAGGTTTTTTTATCTTGTAGTATCCGCTGAGGTAGATTATGCCGGGTTGGGGTATTAAGAACGCTTGCACCCCGGACTTACATTGGTGTATGTTGAAATATTTCAGCTGCATTGATATTTTTGTAGACTAATTATGTGCAAACCATATAGAATCGCCTTTACCGGTGCTGCGCTAACCTTAACACCCCCCCTGTAATTGTTAATCTTATGATGTGAAGCTCTCTAGGTGTTTAAAACTTACAAAATTCAGTGCCATTCATAATATTCAGCGTATTCAGCGTCTAATATTCTAATTAATGGGAGTTGAATATCGCGCCAGGAAGAGTAATAATATAAACTGGTTTATTTTATATAAAAACAAATATAACAGAGAGAGGTGTTCAGCGTGGGATGCTGCTCTGAAGAGAAAATAAAGGTAGAAAAAGAGAAGCAGGAAAAAGCGGATCTGAGCCTTTTGGGCGAAGTTTTAGCAGAATA
>ENA-UOOK01001100-UOOK01001100.1-fermentation-metagenome-genome-assembly--contig:-NODE-1100-length-36075-cov-4.253887_pt1 | contig 36075 bp, 28 predicted proteins | sample MGYA00245777_ERZ724023 | MGnify/ENA primary metagenome ERZ724023 (study PRJEB28704, sample SAMN03018312) | fermentation metagenome | biome: anthropogenic terrestrial biome; feature: soil; material...
GAATTATTTAAAATAATAATTAATTATAAACTTCTTTTTTTATTAAATGTGTAAAACACATTTAATATATTTTATTTATTAATATAAGGGCTTAAAAAAATGGGTTTAATGGATTCAATCAAAAATATCACCGGAATTGGTGATGACAAAAATGATGGAAATGACAAATCTCCAATTGATTCAATCAAAGATATGGCTACTGGTGGAGTAGTTAGTCAAATTCAAGATTCTATCAAGAATTATAATACATCAGAAATTTCTAATCCTACAATCAGAATGATTGCTGATACTGCTAAAAATGCAATTAGCAATTTAAAACCTGATCAAGTAGATGATTATATTGAAAAAATCATGGGTATGTTCAAAAAATAAAGTATTTTAACCCTCTTTAGCAATAAAGAATAGATCTATAACTTTTTCCCATATCCCCTAATAAAAGGGGATATGGTATCATTTTTTTTTAAATTCATTCAACTTAATTGCCCTTTATTAATTGTTCAGAAATTTTTATTATTCAGAGATTGTAAATAAATGAAAAAACTTTATGTTCCGCTGTTAATAGTATTACTAATTGTAAGTTGTGATTTAAAAGACAATACTTCCCCGACACCCACGCAGGGTGATATTACTCTTTATTGGAATTCACTAAAGAACGCTGTTAATTATGAAAATTATGAGGTATTGAACCAATTAATTAGCAACCCGGTTTGCATTTATAATTATAATACTGGACGTTCAATGGAGTATGATAAAAGTTATATTTATTCTATAATGGATGCTCTCAATACTTCAGCAAAAGACTTTATTAACTCTTATAATCCAAGATTAAAACAAACTCAAAAATTAAGCGAAATTAATTGCTCATGTATCGTAGATCCTGATACTACAAGCGAATATTATATTTATGAATTCAAACACAATGGCAAAGATAATTATCTAATTTTTAGATTAACAAATACAACTATGTCGTTGAAATATGCTAAATTAGAATTTAATCAGTCTTCAAAAAATGAAGAAATTGAATATGAAAAGAAATTACGATTTTTTGATTTTTATAAGCAATTCAAAGAATTGTTAATTAGTGGCGTAAAAGAAAATATTGCGGATCATATAATTTTTCGGAATTTTTATATAAATGATATAAAAATGAATCGATATTTATTCCATAAAAATTTCACTAAAGAATACCCGATTGTCCCCAAAAATCAATTCGGTAATTCTCTTCAAGAGTTCTTAAATGTAAATAATGATAATATTCATATTTCAAAAAATGGTGAGAATGGGATTTATTTAGAAGATTTTGATAAAGGAGAAAGGATTATTTATATAGATATAAAAGTAAATAATTCAAATAATATTAGAAGATATTTTTTTGTCATTTATGATAATGAAGAATATTCTTTGATAAATACAGAGTTAATTTCAAGTTAAATTAAAGAGATTTATTTTTTAAATTATCTTTTGTTGTTTTTAATTCTTATATTTGTATTCGTATTTTATTTCATAATAAAATATGGTAATTAAAATAAAATTAACAATAATTTTTATATAAAATTTAAGGATATAAAATGAAAATAACCGTGATTGGTGCAGGATTCGTTGGAGCAACTGCCGCACAATTAATTGCTAATAAAGAATTAGCAAATGAAGTAGTACTTGTTGATATAGTCGAAGGAATTCCACAAGGCAAAGGTCTTGATATGTATGAATCAATGCATGTACTCGAATCAGATACTAAAATTATTGGTACTAATAATTATGAAGATACAGCAAATTCTGATATCGTAATTCAAACAGCTGGTATTCCTCGTAAACCTGGAATGACTCGCGATGATTTAATGAAAACTAATTCAAGTATTGTTAAAAGTTGCATCGATAGTGCTTTTAAATACTCTCCTAATGCTAAATTCATCATTGTATCTAATCCTTTAGACGTAATGACTTATGTAGCTCAAAACACTACCGGTTTAGGTAGAGATAGAGTATTTGGTATGGCTGGTGTTCTTGATACTGCTCGCTATTGTTCATTTATTTCTGAAGAATTAGGTGTATCTATGCAAGATATTCGCGGTCTTATTCTTGGCGGACATGGTGATACAATGGTTCCATTAACTAGATTCACTACTGTTTCTGGTATTCCAGTTGAAGACTTAATTGCAAAAGATAAATTAGATGCAATTTGCAAACGTGCTGCTAATGGTGGCGGTGAAATTGTAAATTTATTAAAAACTGGTTCTGCATTCTATGCTCCTGCTTCATCTGCTGTGCAAATGGTAGAAGCTATCGTTCGCGACCAAAAAAGAATTTTACCTTGCTCAATTATGCTCGAAGGTGAATATGGTTATAAAGGCGTAGTAGTAGGAGTTCCTGTAGTTTTAGGTAAAAACGGTATGGAAAAAGTAATTGAATTAAAATTAAATGCTGAAGAGAAAAAAGCATTAGATACATCAGTACAACACGTAAAAGAAACTATAGATTCAGCTAAATCACTTTTAAATATATAATTAAATTTAAATAGATTATATCTTTATGCCCTTCGATTTACATAATTGAAGGGCATTTTAATTAATTTTTTTATTAATAGAAAGTAAAAATTTATGCGAACTATTTTAATAACTGGTGGAACAAGTGGTCTGGGATTTGAATTAGCCAAATTATGCTATACAAAGTTCAATTTAGTAATCTGTTCATCGAGCGATAGAAGAATATCTAATGCTAAAAAATACTTTGAAGAAATAAATAATTCTACAGATAACATACTGATTGAAAAATGTGATGTGTCTGACAGAAATCAAGTCAATATTCTCTATGATAAAGTAATTAAGAAATTCAATGAAATCAATATATTAATAAATAATGCTGGGATTTATTCCTATAACAAAATATTAGATTCAAAAGAAAATGAGTTAGATAAATTATTTGATATAAATTTCAAAGGAGCATATAATACTATAAAATGCACTTTACCGCAAATGATAGAAAAGCAAGAAGGAATAATTGTGAATGTAAGTTCCACCTCAGTTCATAACATTTTTAAAGGTAATTCGCTTTATGCCGCATCTAAAGCTGCATTAGAAATTCTTTCAAATACCTTGCGTGAAGAAGTAAGAAATCATAATATAAAAGTAATTAATTTTATACCGGGAGCAATTGCTACTGAAATTTGGAGCGAAGAAAATCTACAAAAATATAGTAATAAAATGATTCAGCCCCAAGATGCTGCCAAAGTGCTGTATTCCTCAATAATTCATTCACTCGAAAATAAAGTTGCAATAGAAAATATTAATATTAATCCAATTAATGGGAGTTTATGAAAAAGCGTTCTCTTGCTTACTTTTTATTTTCATTCATATAATATAAAATCGAAGAAAATACTTAATCATATTTATTGTATTATAATTTTTATCGATTTTAATCAAGTTTAATAAAAAAACCCACAGCTAATTTAGTTGTGGGTTTTTCTTTATGAAAATAATAGTTTATTACTTAATCTCAAACTTTCCACTACCATTTAGCGAAGCATATTCACTTGGAGCATACATTGCTTCTGCTGAAATAGCTGGATTGCTAAATTTTCCGCGATAAGACACACGCACCATAAAATAATACTCGCGTGTTTGCCAGTCTTGTATATCAGTAAAGAGATTTAATCTATCATCTCTTATATCGATATTTCGCACATTCATTAATTTATCTGATTGAAAAGTTGCTCTATTCACTTCCGGTAATCGTGGATTTTCAATTTCTAAGCAAGCCGGTATCAAATTCGTGATTGCAATATTATTCACTGTTTGAGCTGCAGAAGTTATTGTAATTTTACAATATAGTAATTGCCCTTGAGTTGTATTTTCTAAATTAACTCCTCCTTTTGTCTTGTAATCTAAATATTCTCTACGAACTTTAATATTCCTATCATAATTTTCTATCTTAGTTTTTGTAATTCCTTCTATTGTGAAATAATAGTACATTAATCCTTTACCTGTAGCTTTCACAGATATAGAATTCGACTTAAATTCACCTTCATCTAAGCTTAAATCAGAGTTTTTAGAAGATTTGATTACTTTCCCATCAACAAAAATATTAATATCAACATTTGAATTTTCTTGTCCTTTTGCCACTTTGCCAAGTGCTAGTAGAGTAAAGGCTAAATCTTGCGTTGATTCTGCTTTCTTTAATTCAATTGCATTTGTATTTAGGAATTTGACAAGTTTTGGGATTTTTGCATCATTTGGATTTAAATCAGCAAGTACATATAGCATTATCGCATTTGAGCGAATATATGAATCAAAGTCGTTGCCAAGAGAGCGAGTATTTTGTTCAAAATTCAAAGCTTCGTTTGTTAATTCATTGAAAATATTCATTCTACCAGAATAAGCATAAGCTCCGGCTAATAAATATCGAGTATCACCAGTGAGAATATTTTTATTTGCTTTGTAATAATTCATAGTCGAAATATCAGGTTTCCCAGCCATAGCAAGCACATACAAAGCATAAATGTTATTTTTATTAGCTATTTTTTTGGAAGTTATTGAATTGTTTGTATAATAATTATAATCAACTAATACATTTTGTTTAGACCGCTTTTGCAGATATCTCATAAGTTTATTTAATACTTCACTATTTACTTGATAATTTGCTTTTTTAGCAGAAATTAAAAAATGAGCAGCATAAACTGATGTCCAATATTGTGATTGCTCATCAGATATCCAGTAAGCTATTCCTCCATCCCATCTTTGCATTGAAGATACTTTGTTAATTGCTTCATTTATATAATAAATAGGATTTGATTGAGCAAAAGTATTTTTTGACACTAAGTTCGCTAAATCACCTAAATAAAGTAATGGAAATGCTTTTGATACTGTTTGCTCGAGGCAACCATGTGGATATTCTACTAATTTTTTAAGCATACCAGAATATGAAGAAGCATATAATTTGCTAATTACCAAATTTGACTTAGTTAACTTTGGATAATAATCATTCGGAATACTTAAATTCAAAGTTTCACCAGCCTTAATAGTACCACTTTTCGTTGTAACAGTATATGGAGTAACAGGGCGAACGCCTATTTCTATTAATTCTTCTGATTTAATTTTGCCCACTGTGAAAATTTTGATTTTACCTACGCCAATTTCATTTTTTGCTTTAATTTTAAATTCAATTGTAACGTGTGAATTAGCTGGTACGCTTACATTCTGAGATTGCTCGGAAGTAAGATAGACAAAATTTTCTGCATTTACCTGCACTTTAGTACTTTGAGAAGATTTGGTAGTGTTAATTATAGATACAGGCATAATAAATTCATCTTCAGGAGCTAGGAATCTTGGCACTTCTGGTTCAATAATTAAATCATTGTAGACTTTCATAGACTTCTCTGCAAAACCGAATTTTGAATCTTTATACGAAACTGCCATAAAGCGAACTTCTGTATTAATATTTGGTATATTTATTTCAAATTCAGCATTACCCGAAGAATTTGTAGTCGTTATTCCACTCCAATATGAAAATGGTTTAAATCTCTTTGTTTTGATTGGATTGCTTCTTGCTTTTATCATAGCATCGAAATTCTCACTCGTTAACTTATCGCCACCTCCAGTTAATAATGAACTCTTTGCTATTTCAGGTAGTAAGAATTTATAAACATCGTAACTCTTGGTTTTTAGTGATTTAGGAGAATAATAATAATTATATGGATCAGGGGATTTACTATTATATAATTGAAGAATTCCCTCGTCGACAGCTGACAGCGTGACAAATGAATTACGAGAATTTGTTTTTACTGAAACTTTAATTTTATTATTTGGTTTTATTGAAGCAGGTGAAATAATTTCAGTCGTAATTTTATTGTCTAAATTCTCTATATTTAATGATTTATATCCATGAGCAACAAAAAACGGTGTGGAATTATCTGTTGTATGCTTTTTAAATAAAGTAGCTGAAATATACACATTAGGTAAAAATTCTTCTTTTAAATCAAATGTAAGTTCTGCACTCCTATTTTGTACATCTAAATAATAATAGTTTTCTATCCCATTTCGTTCTAATGTAACTAACATTTTTCCATTAAAAGGAGTTGTAAATAGCGCTTTTGCTTTCTCTCCAACATTATATTTTTCTTTATCTAATACAATGTCAATTCTACCATCTTTATCTACTTCAAAAGAACTGATTGTAGAAGAAGACCATCCATAAGCATAGAATTCATAGCTCGAATAATTTTCACTACCTTTTTCAGAAATACGTAATTCATAAGCACCTGATTTTTCTACTGCAAATTTTGTCTCTTTAGGATTATTACTACTTGAAATATCTTTTTCCCAAACTACATTTTGCTTTCTTTCAGAATCGTAATAAAAGTTATTACCATAATCTTTTTTAAGTATTGATTTCCATTCATAACGAATTAATTTAAGAGTCAAATTATGGTTTGATATTGGATTAGAATTTTTATCAAGCAAAATTGTTTTTGCAATTATGTTTTCTCCTGTACCAAAATATGAACCTTTTAAATTAATCCCAACAAAATAATCAAAAGGATAAACCTTAAACTTTTGTGATTTTACTACTGACCTACCGTTTAAATCAAATACATTTACTACTGCATAACCATTAAAATAACCTGTAGTAGTAGCAGTGGAAGGAATCATATATTCAGATTTACCTTTCCCTTCATTATCTAACACCCCTGCGGCAACAAAATTTTCAATTGAAGGACTTTTATTTTTACTCCCTGTGAAAGAATAATCCTTATATTTGTTACTATAAAATTGCTTTTCAACAAGATGAAAATCAGTTTGATATTTTAATCCTGATGCTTTTCCTCCAAATAAAAATTCTGATTCAATATTTACATTTACAATTTCACCAGGTTTGTAATCATCTTTATTCGTATTAAGCGCAACTCTAATTTTATCTGGTACAAAATCTTCTACGTTAATAATATGTCTATTTATAAATTCATTAGATTGTGTATATAATTCTAAACGATAAATCCCTGTTTGTATATAATCCGGAAAATCTAAAGCAATTTCAAATGAACCCTGTTCATTTACACTACTTGAAAATTCTCTATACATAGCACCATTTGGCGATATTACTTTAAAAATGACAGGAAAATCTTTTACTACTTGCATTTTGTTATCGCGGATAATTGCAGAGAAATGTCCAGTTTCTCCTGGTCTGTATAGATCTCTTTCTCCATAAATGAAAGCAGAATAAATATCATTTCCAGAAAAATCACCTGTAATATCATATCGAGATGTCTCAATTTCCATTGAATTTAAATCCAAATAATTAAAATCATTTTCTGTCTCAGCTACAATTAATCTTGGTGAAAAGCTTCCCATGACTTTGTTTAAACTATCAAATTTAAATACTCCGTCTTTATCTGTTTTTCCGCTAATTATTGTTTGATTACTAGATGATATTAAAGTGATTTCTACATTTGCAATGGGTTCAGTTGTTTCTATCGAATTGCAAAATACCATTAGCATACCACCTGACATTTTTGTAATAAGACCTAAATCAGTCATGGCAATTGTTTTGCTGGTATTTGTCCATCTGTCTTCGGTAGAGTACACATTTATATTATACAATCCTTTATCTTTATTTGGGATAGTTTTATTTATATTTATTTGGAATTTTTCTAACCAATTTTGATTATTATTTAATGCTACTTTTTCCTTATACAATACTTTTCCAAGACTTTCAGGTTCTATGGCTTCAAAATTACTATAATCATCCATATAAGAATACCGATTTAGAAAATACAATAGATTATTTTTAAAGATTTGGTAGACTTCAATTTCAACTTCATCAATATTTACAGCATTGACTTCTAAAGTTTTTTCTCCATTATATCTTAAATATTTTCCTGTCTCATCTGTAAAATTAATAGTAGGCGATAAATTCACAAAAGAAAAATCTTGCTCAAAATCTTCTTTAAGTACTCCTCCGGAAATACCCTTTAATCCTTTTTTTAATATTACATTGACGGTTGAAGAATTTCCAAAATTTCCTGTGATTCGCACTTTATTGTCCATAAAAGCATATTGGACTGATTTTGATGGGTTAAATATAATATTTTGAGGTAAGTCCTTTTCGTCTAAACCTTGTGTAAAAGCAATTTCTACCCAACCATTTGCACCATCAAAACCGGAAGCAGAACCACTAATTTCTAAATCTTGCTTTGCGGGAAGTAAATATTTAAATACCTCTTCTTTTTCAGTACCTTTTTTTCCATAAATGCTCTCTGCACCGGATTTTAATGTGATTTCAATATTTTGTGCTTTTTCGGTTTGCTGTACTTTTTCGATAATAATATTGATTTTGTCAGTTTCCTGAGTATTTGAAATCTTATAATTATTTATACTATTTCCATTTAATTTTACAACAAGGTACTGCTTAATATGATCTATATTTACCGGATAATTAAATTCTATTATAGATTGTATATTTGCTTTATAATATTCAAATGGTATATTAGACCAAAAGAACTCAGCTTTAGTTGCTTTAAAATCAGGAGTACTAAATTCAATTTTATCACTACTTATACTAATCTCTTTCGCACCAAATAATGCAGCTTCGGTCAGAGTAGCTTCATATTTTTGAATTGGTTCTAATTGTTGTATAGGAGAAAAAATAAAGGTATTAGGAGAGATCCATTTGTATTTACCTTTGATTTCCGGAGTAAATTTTACAAAATTTTCATCTGTCCATATATTCAATTTATTTGATGGGCAAATATCTTCATTTACCTTAAAAGGAAAAGTTTGATTAAGTAAAATATCTTTTCCAGGTGAAATAGATACTATTTTCAGTCCATTACCACATGCTGCTAATAACATAGACAATAGTATCATACATAGAATTTTTATTCTCATTGCAATCATCTCTATAATAAATCAATAAATTTATTACAAAAATAATTAATTTTATTTTTAATATCAAATATTAACTCATTTTTATATCATGAATTGAAAATTTACTACATAAATTAATTTCTATATAAGTAGATAAAAGTATTGCATTAAGTGGCATGAATGTAAACGAAAAAACCCACTACTTAAATAGTGGGTCATTCCTTTAAAATTATTTAATTAATAATTTATTTTACTGAATTTACAATTTTAGTGAATACTTCAGGTTGATTCATAGCAAAATCAGCTAATACTTTTCTATTAATATCTATATTTGCTACTCTTAGGTCGTGCATTAATCTTGAGTATGTAGTACCATTTAATCTTGCAGCAGCATTTATACGAGTAATCCATAATCTACGGAAACTACGTTTTTTATTTCTTCTGTCGCGATAAGCATATTGAAGACCTTTTTCAATGTGATGCTTTGCTATTGTCCATACGTTTTTACGCATTCCCCAATAGCCTTTTGCGAGCTTAATAAAATTTTTGCGTTTAGCGCGTGAAGCTACTTTATTCTGACTTCTTGGCATAATTTACCTCCGAATTTATTTTTTGAATCTATTAGGTAGCAGGGAGAGCTTCTAATTTCACCTACAAACCAACTATTTAATAATCCTATCTCAAAATAATAGGATTACAAAATTAATGAAATTTATTTAGATATGCAAAATTATTTTATATACTTCTTGCGTTAAAAGTATCGCCACCATTCATATCTCCGGATTTAAATCCTTTCATAAACCATCTACTTCTCTGCTCAGAAGTCCCGTGAGTAAAGCTATCCGGCACTACATAGCCTTGATATTGCTTTTGCAATCTATCGTCACCTACAGCACTTGCAGCACCCATTGCTTCTTCAATATCTCCTGGCTCTAAGATATTCATTTTTTCAGCATAATGAGCCCACACTCCAGCAAAATAATCAGCTTGTAATTCTAATCTCACCATATATTGATTATATTCCTTTTCGCTTACTTGGTCCCTGAGTCTCATGACTTGCTGGCTTATTCCTAGTATGTTTTGTACATGGTGCCCTACTTCATGAGCTAGTACATAAGCCATAGCGAAATCACCCGGAGCATTAAATTTTGCTTTTAATTCTTGGAAAAAACTTAAATCAATATATACTTTATTATCTCCAGTGCAATAAAATGGACCTGTCGAAGAACCAGCTCTGCCGCAAGCAGAGGTCACAGTACCTGAAAAAAGAACAAGTTTAGGATATTCATATTGCTTTCCATCTTGAGTAAATAATTTAGACCATACTGTTTCTAAATCCTTCATTACAACTTTAGAAAAGGTTGCTAATTCCTCTTCTTGAGCACTTGGTTTATATTGTTCAGTTGCAGTTTGATTTTGGCTAGCGCTTTGTACAGAATCGATTACCTGCCCCATGTCTCCACCACCAATAAACATATAAATTAGTGCTATTATAATACCACCAATTCCTCCACCTACTCCTAATTTACCACCGGAGCTCATTCCTCTTCTGTCTTCGACATTAGAGCTTTGTTCTCTATTTTTCCATAACATAAATATAGTTCCTTTGTATAAATTTTTATATATAAATTAATTATTATATTGTATAAACGAAAAATATTTTTTTATCACTTAAATAATTAGTTATTTTAGATTGTTTTGATTTAATGGCTCAAAATATGCTATAAATTAAAATAATCTAAAATGAAAGACGATAATATTATATATTATTATCATACTTACAAAATGCAATATAAAAATAATATGATTAATAATAATCGTTTTGATAAAAAATTAATTTTAAATCAACTAGGATATTAATGAAGGCAAGTACTTTATTTGGAATAATATTAGGATTAGTAGCCATATTTGGTGCATATTTATTAGATGGTGGTAAATTAGAATCTCTTTTTATGGTTACTCCATTAGTAATTGTAATCGGTGGTACATTATCAGCTGGATTAGCAGGGTCAAGTTTCAAACAAATGGCTAAAATGCCTAAATTATTCGCTATTGCAATTAACCCACCGGAATGGAATAAAATTAAAATAATTGATAAAATTTCTTATTTATCGAAAAAGTCAAGAAAAGAAGGAATTTTATCTCTTGAAAGTGAATTAAAAGGTATTGATTATCCATTTATGAAAAAATTACTCAAAGCATGCATCGATGGTGCAGATCCAGAAACTTTTGAGGCAATTGCAGATTCTGAAATTACTCATATTAGCAAAAGACATAATGAAGGTATCGAATTATTTAATAAGCTAGGTGGTTATTCACCTACAATGGGTATTATTGGTACTGTAATGGGTCTAATTCTTACATTATCTAATGCTGGGTCAGATCCTACAGAGTTAATTGGTCATATTGCTACAGCTTTTATTGCGACTATGTGGGGTATTGTACTTGCTAATATTTTGTGGCTACCTGTATCAGATAAATTAAAACGAATCCATAGAGATGAGTTAGAAATAATGCAATTAATTGTAAATGGAATTAATGGATTGCATATAGGAGAAAATCCATCTACTATTCGCTCTAAATTAATGAGTATTTTCCCTATTCCAGAACAAGATAAATATATTACTAGAAATAATAATCAATAATTAAAGTCAAATATGAAGAATATTAGCTTATCAGTTTGCCTAATTGTAAAAAACGAAGAAAAGATGATAGAGGAGTGCCTACTCTCTGTCAAAGATATTGCAGATGAAATAATTTTAGTTGATACAGGTTCTACTGATAAAACATTAGAAATAGCTAAAAAATTTAATTGTAAAATTATTGAATCAAAATGGCAAAATGATTTTGCATTGGCAAGAAATATTTCAATTGACCATGCAACTAGTACTCATATATTAATAATCGATGCTGATGAAAGATTAATTAATCCAGAACTTATTATTCCTACTATCGAAAAATCAAATAGCGATATTGGTGGATGGTTAATTAAAAACATTTCAAATGCAAGTAAAGATGGTGGAATAACAAATAATACTTTCGTCAATGATATTCTTAGACTTTTTATTAATAATAAAAAAATAAGATACAAGGGAATAATTCACGAACAAATAATTAATTCTATTATTGACAATGGATACAAAATAGAAATCACGGACATTAAAATGTTGCATTTAGGTTATAGCCTTGATAAAACTCAAATGGAAATTAAACAAAAAAGAAATTTAGACTTGTTAAACAAGCAAATTGAGCTATATCCTGATGATTATTACTCATTATTTCAAAGATCTAAAACTAGTATTGCTTTAGGAAATATATCTGAAGCAGAAGAAGATATTAATAAATTCTTCAAAATTGCTCCTGAAAAAGGCACAACATATCCTCAGGCTTTAAATTATGGTGCTATTATAGCAGTGCATAATCAAGATAAAGATTTAGCAATTAAGAGAGCTAAAAAATCATTAGAATTAATCCCACATCAAACCTTTGCACATTTTATATTAGGTGATATCGCTTTATCAAATGATGATTTTTCAAATGCACTCAATCATTTTTTTCAATTAGAATTTGAATCTCAAAATAAAGATACTTTTGCTCATATAATTGGCGACTACATTATGCCTTATGAAGAGTTACAATTTAAAATTGGTAAATCTTATATTGGGCTAAAAGACTATAATAATGCGGAAAAGCATTTTAAGTTAGGTAATAATTATAATTCCGAAGATTCAAACAATCTAATTGGATTAGCAAATATTGAATTTATTAATAAAAATTATTCTTCAGCAAAATTACTCTTAGAAAAAGCAAATAAAAATAAGCCAAACGACCCTGAAATATTAAAATATTTACGTCAATTAAATAATTCCACTGAAGCTATTTCATTGAGAAAAGAAAAAGAAAACCTTACAAATCAAATTAAAATTGATGACATTATTCCGCTTAAATTAAATACAAGTAATCCTCTAATTTCTTTATCAATGATCGTTAAGAATGAAGCAAAATTCCTTCCTGATTGCATTGAAAGTGTAAGAGATGTTGTCGATGAGATGATTATTGTTGATACTGGCTCAACAGATAATACTGTAGAAATTGCTGAAAAATATGGTGCTACTGTTTATCATATTGAATGGAAAGATGATTTTGCTTTTGCTAGGAACGAAAGTCTCAAGCATTGCAAAGGTAAATGGGTATTGTATTTAGATGCTGATGAAAGATTGAAAGAAAAGTCTAAAAATGAAATAATATTTTTGGCAAATAACTCAATTGAGAAAATTGGTGGATATATATGTAATATTGAAAGTTTGCATTTACAAAGTGACGGTACAACTGATATGCACAAGGGTGGTTACCCAAGGTTTTTCCGAAATTATGGTTATCCCACAATATTTTTCGTAGGTAGAATCCACGAGCAAATCACTCCATCAATTTTTGCATTAAATAAGGCAATAGATTTTTCAAATATCGAAATTAAACATCTTGGGTATGATACTTCCCTTGAAGTAATGGAGAAAAAAGTACGCAGAAATTATGCTTTGCTAATTAAACATGTGCAAGATGAACCGGAAAATGCTTATGCTTGGTTCCAACTTGGGCAGACTTTAGGTATGATGCAATTAAATAAAGAATCAGAAGATGCTGTGAAAGTTGCTATCGAACTTGGTACTTTAAAAAGCTCTGTAGCATGTTCTGCATATTCACTATTGGCTCAATATGCAAAAGCTAGAAAAAGTTTTGACGAAGCATTAAATTATTGTAATAAATCTTTAGAAATAGCACCAGAACAGGTTTATACTACATTTCTAAAAGCGCTAATATATATGCAAAAAGGTGAACCAGAAATTGCTGAACCTATAATCGAGGAAGTGATTCAAATTAAGAATCGCAAAAGAGGAGCTCCTCATAGTGGCTTTGATATTGAATTAGATTTAGATTATATTAATAAAGGTCTCGAACATTGCAGAAAAATGATAAAAGATAAAAAAGGTAATTAACTAATTATGCTAAAAAGAATTAGCGTAGCTCTTCCAGTAGTTCTAGATAAATTATTTGATTATTATATTTCTTCTGAAATTATTCCAGAAGAAATTGATAATTCACTTATAGGAAAAAGAGTATTAGTACCTTTCGGCAATTCTCGCAAATTAATAGGAGTAATATTAGACGAGTCATCTAAGGAATCAGCAGATACTTTAAAATATGCTATCCAAATAATTGATTCAACACCAATTTTTAGCGATAATATGATAAAATTCCTTAACTGGATATCTAAATATTACCTCGCTCCAATTGGTGAAGTTTACAAAACCGCTACCCCATCTACTCTTGGCTTAAAGTCCAAAATAAAAATTAAATTAATTGAATTTGATAAACAAGTCCTTTCATCAAAACTTTCTAAATATCCAAGTTTAAATAAAATTGTATCAAAATTAATTCAATATAATAATATAAGTACCTATTCTAATTTAAGAAAATCTTTTCCTATTAATTTACATCAGAAATTAAATTCTTTGAGTGATTTAGGGATAATTGAAATATCTGAAATTAATCCAAGTATTGTAAAAAACAAATTAACTAGATTTGTAAGAATTAATCCTGAATTATATATTGAAAAAAATATTTTAGAAAATGAAATTATTAAAATGGAAAAGAAAGCTCCAAAAAGATATATTTTGATGAATTATTTATTATATAATAATCCACAAAATAAATTTATTCCAATTTCTGAAGTAATCAAAGAAACTAATGCAAATAATTCAATAATTAATTCTTTAATAAAATCAGAAGTTCTAGAACTTAATGAAATTGAAGAAAGAAAAACAACTAGCGATGAATTTAAATTAGCCCACAAAATTGAAATCGATATTAAACTTACTGACGAACAAGATAATGTATTTAATAATATTCTAAGAAAATATAATTCTAATAATCAAAAGCCATCATTAATTTATGGTGTTACCGGAAGTGGCAAGACTTTAATATATATGAATATGATTAAGGCAGTAATCAAGAATAATCAATCTACTATTGTCTTGCTACCAGAAATATCGCTCACTCCTCAATTTATTGATAGATTTGAATTATCCTTCCCAAATCAAATTTCGGTTATTCATTCTCGCATTTCAATTAGTGAAAGAGAGCAAGCATACAAAGATATTAGAACAGGGAAATCAAAAATAATAATAGGAGCAAGGTCTGCATTATTTGCCCCAACTCAAAATTTAGGTTTAATTATTGTCGATGAAGAACACGATAGTTCTTTCAAGCAAATTTCACCAAATCCACGCTATAATGCAAGAGACTGTGCAATAATGAGAGCTAAAATTGAAAATTCAGCAATTATACTTGGCTCAGCTACTCCCTCGATTGAATCAATGTATAATTCAAGCATTGATAAATATGATTTGTATAAAATAATGAATCGTGCAGATAATGCGAAATTACCTAAAATTAATGTAATTGATATGATTGATGCCTCGAAGCAAGGGCAAATTTATAATAAAACATTATCTAAAACACTATTAAATGAAATTGAAAAAAGAATCATTAAAAAAGAAGGAATAATACTTCTTCAAAATAGAAGAGGGTTCGCATCAGTTGTGCAATGCCAAAATTGCGGTTATATTGCAGAATGTAAAAATTGTTCTGTAGTTTTGACTTATCATAAATTTGGAGATTTAAATAAATGCCATTATTGTGATTATTCGGAAGCGTATTCTCGAACTTGTCCAAAATGTGCTTCAAAAGAATTAAAAATTTCTGGTTCCGGCACTCAAAAAATTGAAGAAGATATAATTGCATATTTTGATGATAAAAATATTAAAGTATCTATCGAGCGAATGGATTTCGATACTACTTCTCAGCAAGGTTCGCATAGAAAAATACTTGAACGATTCTCAAAAGGTGTTACTGATATTTTAATTGGAACTCAAATGGTTGCTAAAGGGCTTGATTTTGATAGAGTAACAATGGTTGGAATTACAAATGCTGATATACAATTAATGCTTCCAGATTTTAGAGCAAATGAGCGGACTTTTCAACTATTGACTCAAGTAGCAGGTCGTGCTGGGAGAAATAGCGAAAAGGAAGGTGAAGTATTTATCCAAACTCATATACCGGATAATCCAGCTATAAAGTCAGTAATTAATTCTTCATATAGAAAATTTTATGATGAAGAAATTATATCACGCCAAGCAGCATTTTATCCTCCATTTACTCGATTTAATGTAATTGAATTTAGTAGCGATAATCAACAATTAGTAATAGAACATAGTAATATTTTCTTTTCTTTATTGACAAAAAATAAAAGTCTAATTATTCATCCCCCTGTAATTCCATTAATTGAAAAAATTAGAGAAAAATATAGAAGAATAATAGTAGTAAAATCAATTAAATCTCATGATATTACTGGTCGCACTCTTCATAATACAATATCAAAAGCATTAAATTACTATCAATCTCATTATTCTATTTCCAAAGTATCGATTAAAGTTGATCTTGATGCAAATAGCGGTATTTAGCTTAATTGACATTTTTTTTATATTGAAATAATAAATTTTGTCAATAATTTAAATAAATCGCCGTCTTTATGAATATCTATTATTTAATTTGAAAAGTGTGAGTAAAGAAGAAGAGATAAATATAATTCGTGAAATTAATATTTTAATCGAAAAATCGAAAAATATATTAATTTTATCACACGAAAATCCCGATGGTGACTCTATTGGCTCTTCCCTAGCAATGTATTCATATATAAACTCCACTAATACAAATGTAAAGATTTACTTTCCTAACTCCATTCCTAAAGCGTATTCATTTCTACAATCTTCATCTGAAATCAACATTTTTAATGATTCTAAGAAAAATGACATTGAAAATGCTGATTTAATAATTATTCTCGATGTAAACGCATATCATAGAATAGGGAAAATTGGAGAAATTTTGGAAGATTTAAATAATAATTCAATAAATAAAAATATTATTTTAATTGATCATCACATTAACCCAAAGATAAATGCAACTATTTCATTAATTGATGAAAATTCGTCTTCAACTGGAGAATTAGTCTATAAAGTCTTGGAAGCTAATGACAGATTCCAAATGAATAAAAATATAGCTGAATGTATATATACAGCAATTCTAACTGATACTGGTGGATTTAGACATAATTCTACTACAAAAACATCGCACATATTAGCATCAGAATTATTGCAATTTGGAATAGATATCACAGAAATTTACAATAATATTTACAATCAAATGCCTATTAATATTTTGCATATTTTAGGTAGAGCATTTTTATCGAGCAAATTATATCACGAAGGAAAGCTCAATATAATGTACTTGACCGAAAATGATTTAGATGAATTTAATGTAATACCCGAAGAATTAAATAATTTTTCTGAGACTACGCTAAATGTAAAAAATGTGCTTGCTGGAGTATTTATCTCAAAGCATAAAAGCAATAATTATTACAAACTTTCATTTAGATCACGTGGTAATATCGATATACGTAGTATTGCATTACAATATAATGGAGGCGGACATTTTAATGCTGCTGGTGGCAAAGAATATAATTTAAATTTGCCAGATTTAATTAAAGATATTGTAGAAAAAACAAAATTAATATTTAAATAATTTTTTCTTTATATGAAATAAACAATTATATAATGTTTAATTTTTCTGACACTTTTTTTTGAAATTATTAGGTTATTTAAAATTTTTATACGATATTTGAGTACTTTTTTATTTTGAAGTAGTTTTTTTAAAAAATTTTATAAACTTTTAATATTGATAACTAAACATAAAATAAATAAATTTAACTTTTTAACACTTTTTAAAAGGAGGATATAATGCTGATGAAAAGCTCAATAAAAGCTATGGCTTTAACAATTGTAGTCGCAGCAGCATCTTTCGGTTTTTCTGGTTGCTCAAGTAAAATAACTGAAGAACAAATGGCAACTTTGAGAACTTTAAGAGGCGAAGAGCGCAGCTTAAACGAAACCATTCAATCAAAAAGAGATGAAATTTCGAGACTTCAAGGAGAGCTTGAAAGAAGAAATGGCGAATTAAGAGACTGCAACGAAAGAAAAGCTCAGTTACAGGGCAAATTACAAAACTGGCCAAATGTGTGGCCTCAATAATTATCATCTTTTTTTACTAAATTGAAATGGAAAATAATATGAAGAAATTAATATTTGTTTTATTCATTGCTCTGCTCAGCTTTAATAACTTCTCTGCTTATGCAGAAGACCCAGAAGTAGCTGCAAAGCCAGACCAAGAGCTTACAAAAAAACAAGCTGAAATCAGAATAACTGAATTTCAAGCTCGTATTAACGACCTAAAAACAACACAATCAAATCTTGATGGTGAAATTCAAAAACTAAGAAACGACTTAGACAGATTAGTTACAGCTGTAAAAGATTGTAATAAAGAATATTATGAATTAGTAGGAGCTACCGAAGCGGATGTTGCCAATTTCCGCCAACAACTCGGCGTATTGGAAGGCAAAGTGCGTTCTATGGGAACTCTATCTAATGATGAATTAGCTGATAGAAGAAAAGAAGTCGAAGCTCTTGAAGCTGAATACATGGTTTTAAGAAATAATAAGATTGCTGTGCTTCCAGAATTTTACAATAGAATTATCGATCTCGGTAATAATATTAAAGGATTGTACAGAGAACCATCTGTGAAAAAATATGTTGTAAAATCATGGGCTGAGAACAGAGATTGTTTGTGGAATATTGCTGGCAATATTGAAAATTATGGCGACCCATTCATGTGGCCAAAAATATGGCAAGCAAATACTGAAATTATCAGAAATCCTGATATTATTCACCCAGGTCAAGAATTAATTATACCAGCAAAATCACCTAAAACTGATGATGAAATAAAAGCTGAACGCAAATATTTCCGTCAAAAAAGAGCTGCTGCTGCAAGAGCTGCTGCTAAAGCTGCTGAAGCTGCAGGAAACGAAGCTGGCACAACTAATTAATTTTGATAATTGAAATTGTTGATTATTTATTTTCATCTCTTTTAATTAACAATTAATATTTACAAAGAAAAAGCTGTCTAATTTGCTAGACAGCTTTTCTTTTTATAAAGTTAATTAATATAATTAATTAAAAGTTTTATTCCTTCAGTAATTTCTCAACTAATCATTAATACTTAATACAGCTAAAAAGGCTTCTTGAGGCACTTCTACGCTACCTATCTGTTTCATACGTTTTTTACCTTCTTTTTGCTTTTCAAGTAGTTTTCTTTTACGTGAAATATCACCACCATAGCATTTTGCCGTTACATCTTTTCTTACAGCTTTTACAGTTGAGCGAGAAATAATTTTAGCACCTATTGCTGCTTGAATTGCCACTTCATACATTTGCTTAGGAATTAGCTCTTTTAATTTTGTGCAAAGCTTTTTGCCCCAATCATAAGATTTAGATCTATGCACAATTGATGACAAGGCATCAACAATGTCTCCATTTAATAAAATATCCATTTTACTAAATCTTCAGCTCTATATTCATAAAATTCATAATCTAATGAAGCATAACCGCGAGAAATAGATTTCAATTTATCATAAAAATCGAACACTACTTCTGCAAGAGGTAACTCAAATTTTAGATCTACTCTTTCTTGAGATAAATACGATTGATTCACCATAATTGCTCTTCGTTCCATACAAAGTTTCATTATAGAACCCAAATATTCTGGTGGTGTAAGAATATCAGCTTTAATAAACGGTTCTTGAATTTCCTTTACTTGTCCAATTGGAGGTAATTGAGCCGGATTGTCTATAAATATCTCTTCGCCATTTGTTTTCACTACTTTATAGCGAACATTTGGCACAGTAGTTACTATTACCTGATTAAATTCTCTATCTAATCTTTCTTGAACAATTTCCATATGCAATAAACCTAAAAAACCGCATCTAAACCCAAATCCAAGTGCTGATGATGATTCTGGTTCATAAGAAATTGCAGAATCGTTTAAAACTAGCTTTGCGAGAGCTTCACGAAGTGCTTCAAAATCATCGCTACTCGAGGGATAAATACCACTAAAGACCATCGGTTTTACTTCTTTAAATCCTGCAATTGGTTCAGTACATCCATTTTTAAAGTTAGTAATAGTATCGCCAACTTTTGTATCATTTAGGTTTCTTATTGAAGCAGTTAAATATCCTACATTTCCAGCTTTTAGCTCACGAGTTCTATACCGCTTCATATGCATAATTCCGATTTCTTCTACTTCATAAGTCATACCGGTAGCCATAAATGTTATTTTATCGCTTTCACGAATAATACCATCAAAGACTCTCATATTTACAATTACTCCCCTATATGCATCATAAATTGAATCATAAATCAATGCTTTAAGAGGTTTATTTTCGTCTCCAATTGGTGGTGGTACTTTTTTTACGATTGTCTCGAGTACTTCATCAATGCCGATACCTTGTTTTGCAGATGTGTATAGGATATCACTTTCGTCGCAACCAATTAAATCCATTACTTCATGTTTCACTCTATCAATTGTAGTCGCTGCAGATGGCAAATCAATTTTATTAAGAACTGGAATAATTTCCAGATCGTTTTCTAAAGCTAAATACAGATTGCTAATAGTCTGAGCTTCTATCCCTTGAGTAGCATCTACAATTAATAAAGCTCCTTCGCAAGCAGCAATAGAGCGAGATACTTCATAAGTAAAATCAACATGTCCTGGAGTATCAATGAGATTTAATATATATTCTTTGCCATCATTTGCTTTGTAGTTCATTTGAATTGCGTGGAGTTTAATAGTTATACCTCTCTCCTGCTCTAATGGATTATTATCGAGGATTTGATTTGTAACCATTTCTCTTTGAGTTACCCTACCTGTTTTTTCAAGTAATCTATCTGCTAATGTAGACTTTCCGTGGTCAATGTGTGCAATAATACAAAAATTTCTAAATTGCTGCATATTTGATAATTTTAATTAAAATATAAGATTACAAATTTACTACTTTTTTAGCTAAAAATTATAATCATTATCTATTTAATTTCTTTGTTCGTGATAATAATTTAGCCTCTTATCTTTTAAAATAAGAGGCTAAATATAATGCTATATTATTTACTTAAATGATGGAAGTTAAAAATATTTTTCCAAAATTTTTAATTTTTTATAACAAGCTAAATGATGCTGTCAAACCTGCCATAATAATTGCAACCATACTCATTAATTTAATTAAAATATTCAAAGAAGGTCCGGAAGTATCTTTAAATGGATCGCCTACAGTATCACCAACGACAGTAGCTTTATGCACTTCGCTACCTTTACCTCCTAAATTACCTTCTTCCACATATTTTTTTGCATTATCCCATGCACCACCAGAATTTGCCATAAATATTGCCATAACGAATCCGGTACTTAAACCACCAATAAGAAGTCCCATTACACCAGTTACACCAAAGAAAACACCAGTAAGCACAGGTGTAATAATTGCTAGCAGAGAAGGCAAAAGCATTGCTCTTTGAGCTCCTTTAGTTGAGATTTCTACGCATTTTGCATAATCTGGAACCGCCTCACCTGTTAAAATTCCTTTTATTTCTCTAAATTGTCGTCTTACCTCTTCCACCATTGCTTGAGCTGCAGTACCGACTGCATTCATAGTTAATCCGCAGAAAATAAAAGTCATCATTGCACCTAAAAACATACCGACCAATACTTTTGGATTCATTAAATGAATATTATAATACATCATAAAATCATTAAATGAAGCTTTAGTTGTCTCCATCATTTGACCATCTATATTTAAAATATTTTGCCCTAATCTGATTAATGCAATTCTAATTTCTTCAATATAAGAAGCTAATAGAGCAAGACCAGTTAGTGCTGCTGAACCAATAGCGAAACCTTTTCCAGTAGCAGCAGTAGTATTTCCTAATGAATCAAGCGCGTCTGTTCTTTTCCTTACTTCTTCGCCCAATCCACACATTTCAGCATTACCTCCAGCATTATCAGCTATCGGACCATAAGCATCAGTAGCAAGAGTGATACCAAGAGTAGAAAGCATACCTACAGCTGAAATTCCTATACCATATAGCCCTGTAGAAATGTTTTCTAAATTTAAAGGAAATCCAGAAGCAAACATATAAGAGAAAATTACACCTATTACAACTGCAATCACTGGAATAGAAGTCGAAATCATACCATTTCCTAATCCAGATATAATCACAGTTGCTGGACCGGTTTTCCCACTTAAAGCAACTTTTTTTGTAGGGTTATATGATTGAGATGTAAAATATTCAGTAGATTGACCTATTACAATACCAACTAATAAGCCTATAATAACTGATATAGATAATCCAAACCAATTATCAATTCCAAGTAAATAAAGAATTGCAAATGTAGAGATAGCAATTAAAATACTACTTGTATTTACTCCAATTGATAATGAACGCAACAAATTCTTCATATTTGCGCCCTCTTTAGTGCGAACTAAAAATATTCCAATAATTGAAAGCACTACCCCAACAGCAGCAATTAGCATTGGAGCTAAAATTGCTTTAGTTTGTTGTTCGATGCTTATAGTAGAAAATGCGGCTGCACCTAAAGCGGCAGTAGCTAATATAGAACCACAATATGATTCATATAAATCAGCTCCCATTCCGGCTACGTCTCCTACATTATCTCCTACATTATCAGCAATAGTTGCTGGGTTTCTGTGGTCATCTTCAGGAATACCTGCTTCGACTTTTCCTACTAAATCTGCTCCTACATCAGCAGCTTTAGTATAAATACCACCGCCAACTCTTGCAAATAGAGCTTGAGTAGAAGCACCCATACCGAAAGTAAGCATAGTGGTAGTAATGAATAAATTCTTATGAATTGGATCTAAATTCTCTACAAAAGTATTTAAAATCAAATACCATAAAGAAATGTCTAAAAGCCCTAATCCTACTACAACTAAACCCATAACAGCACCACTCCTAAAAGCAATTTTAAGAGCACCATTCAAAGAATCTTTGGCAGCATTAGCAGTGCGTGCAGAGGCATAAGTAGCGGTTTTCATACCTAAGAAACCAGATAATCCAGAGAAGAAACCTCCGGTAAGGAATGCAAATGGTACCCAATTATTTTGCAATCCAAAATATGCCATAATTCCGAAGATTATAGCTAAAATGATAAAAACTATAGAAACAATTTTGTATTGTTGTTTGATATAGGACATTGCACCTTCGCGTACATACTGAGCTATACGCTTCATTTCAACAGTTCCTTCGCTTGCTTTCATCATTTGCTTGAAGAAATAAAAAGCGAATAATAAAGCTAATAAAGATGCAATTGGTATAAACCAAAATATTGGTTGTATTTCCATAAAATTGCCAATAAAGTAATAATAAAAATAGTTAAGTTAGATAATAGAAGGATTACTTTCATTGTTATTGCATTTTTTTCACAATAATTATTTATATTTCTCAAATAATAGTAATAATTTATTCGGTTAAATCAAATTTTTTCATTATTTTTATCGTCTGTAAATAAAATTAATTCTATTCGTTTATATTAATATAGAAATATAATTATAAATTTATAAATGTTAAATTAAAATTGAGAAGTAATATGGCTAAAAAATTTATTGATATTATGGATACCTCAATGAGAGACGGTTTCCAATCAGTATTTGGAGGAAGAGTAATTTTTGATGATTTCGCTCCTGTGATTCAAGCAGCACGTCACGTAGGAATTACTCATATGGAATTTGGCGGTGGCGCAAGATTTCAAGCTCCATTCTTTTATCTAAATGAAGACCCATTCGTAATTATGGATAAATTCCGCGAATTAGCTGGTCCTGATGCTAATTTACAAACCTTATCTCGCGGTGTAAATACTGTGGCTTTAGACACATCACCAAAAGAAGTAGTTGAAATGCATGCTAAAATGTTCAAAAAGCATGGTACAACCACAATTAGAAATTTCGATGCATTAAATGATGTGCAAAATTTAGTATATAGCGGTCAAATGATCCATAAGCACGGCTTAAAGCACGAAGTTGTTGTTACTTTAATGGATTTACCTCCAGGAAGCAAGGGTGCTCATGATGCAGCATTCTATGAAAAAGTATTAAGACAAATTCTTGAAGCTGATATTCCTTATGATAGTGTTTGCTTTAAAGATGCAAGTGGTACTTCAAGCCCACAAAAAATATATGATACAATTAAAATGGCTAAGAAATTATTACCAGAAGGTACTCATGTAAGACTACACTCTCACGAGACTGCTGGAGTTTCTATAGCTTGCTATACTGCTGCTCTTGAAGCTGGCGTCGATGGTCTTGATTGTGCTGTAGCTCCAGTTTCTGGTGGTACTAGCCAACCAGACTTAATTATCATGATGCACGCTATCAAAGGCAAAAATTTTGATTTTGGTTTTGATATTGAAAAAGTAAGAATATATGAAGATGAATTTAAACATGCTTTAAAAGATTACTTTTTCCCACCAGAAGCCACTCAAGTATCTCCTGCTATTGTATTTTCTCCAATGCCAGGTGGAGCTTTGACAGCTAATACACAAATGATGAGAGATTTTAATATATTAGATAAATTCCCTCAAGTAATTAGAGAAATGGAAGAAGTTGTAGTAAAAGGCGGTTTTGGTACTTCTGTAACTCCTGTATCTCAATTTTACTTCCAACAAGCATTTAATAATGTACAAGCTGGTAAATGGAAACAAATCGCTGATGGATACGGAAAAATGGTACTTGGATATTTTGGTAAAACTCCAGTAGCTCCAGATCCTGAAGTTGTTAAAATTGCTTCTGAACAATTAAAACTTAAACCAACTACTGAAAATCCTATTGATATTGCTGAAAGAGACGAAAAGAAATCAGCAAAATATTGGAAAAAAGTGCTTGAAGATGAAGGAATTCCAACTACTGAAGAAAATATATTTATTGCAGTTTCTGGTCAAACTAAGGGTATTGTATTCTTAAAAGGAAATGCAAAATGCGAAGTTCGTAAAGTAAGCGATAAAAAACCTGCTGCAAAAGTTTCAACTAAAGATATGAAAGTTGAAAGCACAAAATTAATGAGAGTAAGTCTCAACAATAAAGCTGTTGACGTAAAAGTTGAGACAATGGAAGATTAATCCATAAATTTACTTTTATCTAAAAAATAAAAAAGCTACCTATTAAAGGTAGCTTTTTTTTTATAAAAAATATATTAAGTTATATTATTTCAAGAAAAATATTGATGCAGATTGATTTGCCCATTCTAATATCGGTGAATAATAAACTAATAAAAATAATGTAGGGATTGCAAAAATTACTGTCAATGCAATTGAAGCAGGGCTAAAACTAAATTTTTCACTGATTTCAGTATTTTTACCTCTTAAATACATATTTCTAAAGATTTTGAAATAATAAAAGACTGAAATTGCACTATTAATTACTGCTATTACTGTTAACCAAATCCATACACCACCTTTTTGAAGTGCTGCAGCGAAAATATAAAATTTTCCTAGAAAACCAGCTGTAGGCGGTATCCCTGCTAAAGAAACTAAAAATATTACAAGTAATGCACCTAAAACCGGCATTTTGTATCCTAATCCATTATAATCATCGATATCTTCAGATTGAATTTTATTAGAAATTAGCATTACAACCATGAATGCACCAAGATTCATAAAAATATATGTGAATAAATAGAACATTATTGAAGAAATGCCGAGCTCATTCATAACGACTAAACCTATCAATATATATCCAGCATGTGCAATTGCTGAATATGCTAATATTCTTTTTACGTTGCTTTGCCAAAGAGCTGATAAATTACCTATTGTCATTGTAACTACTGATAACACAGCTAATACTATTTGCCAATTTAAATATGGATCATTTGCAAAAATTAACATTGTAAAACGAATGAATCCTGCTAAACCTGCTATTTTTGATGCAACAGATAATAATGCAGTGATTGTAACAGGAGAGCCTTCATATACGTCTGGAGTCCAAAAATGAAATGGTGCCATTGATATTTTATAACCAAACCCAGTAATAATTAATATTCCTGATGTAATCAATGGAAACATATCAATTTGTCCATTTGGAATTAATGTAGCTAAATCTGTCAAATTTAATGTACCTGAAGCTCCAAATAAAAGCGACATTCCATAAATCATAACCCCTGAAGACACAGAACCATATATGACATATTTTAGAGAGGCTTCACTTGCTCTTTTAATTTCTTTTGTATAACCAGCTAAGACATAAGATGAGAAACTCATCATTTCTATAGCTAAGTAAATCATAATTAAATTATTTGCACCGGATAATAAGAACATCCCAAAAGTCATTGCACAGATAAGAGAATAATACTCCCCTACTTTTCTTCCTTCACTATATAATTCTTCAGAAAAGAAAGACATTAAGCAAACACCTAGACTTGATATTAATATTAAATATTTAAAAAATACAGCAAAGGGATCAACAGCAATTAAATTAATAAAAGCATTCTCTTTTACACCGACTTGAGTAAAAAGAAGAATACCTGTGATAATAAAACCTATACATACAGTATATCCAGCAATATTTCTATTTTTCTTAAATATTATATCCATAAATAGTGCTAATATAAAAGTTATTAATAGCGCTATCTCCGGTTTAAATAATGCTACGCTAGTAGCTAAATGATTTTGAATGATATCTAATATATTTGCATCAAACATATATTTATAACTCTTTTTTTATTTTAAATTAATTAGCAGATTTAACTCTCTATCTGCTTAAATTCCGCCAATATAGACAAATGGTTTCATAAAATCTACGAAATGATTTACAGAATTAACCATTAAATCAGTAACTGTAGTAGGGAAAATTCCCAAAAATACTACGATGACAGCAAGAGGAATTAATCCTGCTAGTTCTATTCCAGATACATCATCAGTTTTATACTTAGTATGAGTTGGATCCCAAGGTCCCTGCCATTTTTCTGGTAGTTTACCGAAGAACAACTTTTGTAATGCCCAAAGCATATAAGAAGCACCTAAAATTAAACCTAAGGTCGAAATAGCTGTCAAAACTGGATATGTACTAAATGCACCTAAGAATACCATAGCTTCGCTTACGAAACCGCTTAATCCCGGTAGTCCTAATGCAGCAAAGAATGCTACTGTAGTAATACCTGTATAAATTGGCATTTTATTAGCTAAACCACCAAAGTCATCTAATCCACGAGTATGAGATCTATCATAAATCACTCCAACTATCATGAATAGCATCGCTGTAATTGTACCGTGATTAAACATTTGGAAAATTGCTCCTGTGATACCTTGAGGTGTCATTGAAGATAATCCAAGCACTACATATCCCATATGTGAAACTGATGAATATGCAATCATTTTCTTTAAATCTCTTTTTCCTACTCTGAATTGACCTAATGCACATAAAGCACCATAAACGATAGCAAACATTCCTAAAAATGCTATCCACCATTGAGATGAAGCAAATGCCTCTGGGAATATAGGAAGTGCAATTCTAATCATTCCATAAGTACCCATTTTCAAAAGTACTCCAGCTAATATTACTGATATTGCAGTAGGAGCTTCAACGTGTGCATCTGGTAACCAAGTATGCAATGGCACCATTGGTACTTTAATTGCAAATCCAATAAATAATACTACAAATGCAATGAATCTAATATTAGAACCCAATTCTGCAAAAATTGAACCAGGTACAAGATTTGCCGGGTCAAGCATTGCAATTAAATTAAATGTATGCATAAATGAACCAGGATTGCTTGGGTCTGGTATTTGATAACTGAAATATAATCCAATCATCACTAAAAGCATAAATACTGAGCCAACAAAAGTATATATAAAGAACTTTATTGCTGCATATTCCTTGCGAGGTCCACCCCATATTCCTATTAAGAAATACATTGGGAGAAGCATTAATTCCCAGAATACATAAAATAAAAAGAAATCAAGAGCAACGAAACAGCCCATCATTCCAGTATTTAGCAATAAATACATTGCAAAGTAACCTTTCACAGACTTTTGAATACCAAAAGAAGTAAAAGAAGCCACAAAGCAAACGATAGCAGTAAGCAATATCATTGGAGCACTGATGCCATCAACACCTAAAAAGTACTCAATATTTAATGAACCGACCAAAGGAAAATTTGCATGTATCCACGTAAATTTTTCAACAAACTGAAAACTATTTGGGTCATTAATTCCACCGAGAGAATAATTAAAATTAAAAAATATAATAAGCGCCAGGATTAATTGAATAAAAGTAATCCCTACAGTAAGCCACCTATAATATTTTTTAGTTGACTCTTTGCTTATTTCATCTTTACCACTTGGGATAAAGGCAAGAATAATCATACCCAAAATTGGCAGAAATGTTATCCAACTTAAAATTGGAAATCCATAAAACTGCGGCATCAAACCTCCGATTATATTATTTTTTTATTGTTTCTAAATTATATAAATATAAAAATTAAAGCTATTATTCCTACAAATGCTAAAGCTACATAAGCTTGTACTTTACCAGTTTGCAGTTTACGGGTAATAGCACCCAATCCACCTGTTACATTTGCAACTAAATTCACAGCACCATCTACTACTACATTATCAAATATACCTGTAATTTTTGATACTCCTCTTGTTACGTATGCGAATCCATTTACGATACCATCAATTACTTTATCATCAAAATAGCTCATAATCTTTGCTACAAACATGGTAAAAGCAATTGCAGTTTTATCGTATAATTCGTCGAAATACCATTTATTAAGTGAAAATGTATGTAATGGTTTAAATTGTTTTTCAATATTATCAGCATTAAATATTTTAAATTGATAAATTAAAAATGCTAAAGTAATTCCAGCTCCAGCTATGAGCAGTGATAATATCATTGCTGGCAAATGGAAATGATGCATTGATTCTTCAAATTCAGTAGCTGAATGAGCTTGTTCGCCTAGAGTGTGATTTAAAGCTACTTCATAAATCATTGATGGTCTTTGATATTCAATTGGGACAGCAGAAGTAGGTACTTTTACTTTATCCATAAACCATCCTGAGTTTGCATCAATAGGATTTGGAGAATAAAATATCCAAATTGATAAAATTGCTAAGACCACTAGCGGCATTACAATTTTAAATGAATTTTCTTTAGTTTCTTTAGCTATTGATGTTTTTGGTTTACCATGAAAAGCTAATATTGTGAGTCTAAACATATAAAATGCTGTGAGTCCAGCTACTCCAAAACCAACTATAGGAACTAACCATGCCAAACCACCAGTTAAATCAGCAAATGCTAACGATCCAGCTAATATACTATCTTTACTTAAAAATCCTGAGGTAAGTGGTACTCCAGAAATAGCTATAGTAGCAATTAAGAAAGTTATATATGTGATTTTCATATTTTTCCTTAAGCCACCCATATTGAAAATGTTTTGAGGATCAGTGTGGTGGTCATGAGCATTATGCATTGCAACATGCATAGCGTGAATCACGGAACCAGACCCAAGGAATAAAGCAGCTTTGAACCAAGCATGAGTAACTAAATGGAAGAAACCAGCAGAAAAAGCACCAATACCTAGTCCCATAACCATATAACCAAGTTGGCTAACTGTAGAATATGCAAGTACTTTTTTGAAATCTGTTTGAGTTACTGCAATTGTAGCAGCTATAAAAGCAGTAATAGTACCGATAATTGCAATAAAATTAAGAGCATCTGCTGTAAGCATTGGGAAAATTTTTGCAGTCATATATACACCTGCAGCCACCATTGTAGCAGCATGAATTAATGCTGATACTGGAGTAGGACCTTCCATTGCATCTGGGAGCCATACATGTAATGGAAACTGAGCTGATTTTCCTATTGCACCGCAAAAAATTAAAATTCCTGCTATTGTCAAATATGTTTGATAATCTAATCCAAAAGGTAGATGAATGCTACCATTTGCAATAGCTGTAATTGTTTCTGCAGAACCAATTGTAGCAAATAAATCATCGAACATTAGTGTGCCAAAGACTGAAAAAAGCATTAATATTCCGATAAAGAAACCAGTATCACCTACTCTATTTACAAGAAATGCTTTTTTACCCGCATTTGCTGCTGAATCTTTCTCATACCAGAAACCAATTAACAAATATGAACTTAATCCTACTAATTCCCAGAAAATATACATATTTAATAAATTATTTGCTAATACTATACCGAGCATAGAAAAAGTAAATATTCCTAAATAAGCATAAAAGCGAGAAAATCTTTTATCATCATGCATATATATCATAGAAAATATATGCACTAAAAAGCTAATAAGAGTTACAACTATTAGCATTATACTTGCTAAATTATCTATTCCAATCCCTAGATTCAGATTAAAATTACCAATATTTAACCAATTTATTTTAGCTTGAATTATTTCATTATTTGTAATAATATTAATACCATTTTTAATAAATGAAGAAACTTGATATTCACCAAATACTTTATTTACAAAAATCAAAATTGCTAAAATTAAATCAATTCCTAAAATAGTTGAGGCGATATATGAAGATAATTTTCCTAATTTTTTGCCCCAGAAAATATTGATAATAAAACTTACTAAAGGTAATAAGAGGATTACGATTGATATAATTAGTATATTTTCAGCACTCATTTTTATTTTTTTATATTGTTATATTCAATTTTTTGAATTAAAATAAATTAATATTTTTTTATTAATCCTTTAATGTTTCCACTTCATCTACATTTACGTGATGATAATTTTGATAAATATTGAGAATAATAGATAAAGCTACTGCAGATTCTGCTGCTGCAATTATTATTACAAACAATGCGGCGATTTCACCATTTACATTTAATCCACCATATCTAGCAAAGGCAATAAAATTTAAATTCGCAGCGTTAAGTATTAATTCTAATCCCATAAGAACTAAAATTGCATTTTTTCGAGTAATAATTGCAAATATTCCCATTGCGAATAAAATTGCACTTACAATCAAATAATGTGTTAATCCTATTTCCATCTATTTATTCCTTTATTTTTATATCGTTATTAGTAGATATTTCATTTGAAGATGCATCAGAATCAATAATTTGATCTTTATGAGCAATCAAAGCTGCGCCAATAAGAGCAATTAATAGCAATACGGCTGCGACTTCAAAGACTAAAATATATTCTGTAAGCAAAGAATATCCAATTGCATTAATACTTGAATCTGGAATTTTATCGACAGGTTTTTCAATCCACTTAGAATTAGTGAAAAGTAATGAAAGTCCACATGCTATAATCACTGATATTGCAGCACCAAATAAATAATTTACTTTTCCTATCGGTCCTGTTTTTAATTCTACGCCTGTAATTTTAGAAGTAAGCATCACACCAAAGATGATTAAAACTAAAATACCTCCTACATATATCATTATCTGAGATACAGCTAAAAAATCTGAAAGTAGCATTGCGTAAAACCCTGCTAACCCAAAAAGAGTGAACATTAATGCAAATGCAGCGTGCATAATATTTTTACTTAATACTACTAATCCGCCAGAGGCTACAATGATAAGAGCGAATAAGTAAAAAATAACAGCTTCTAAATTCATTTATTATTACCTTAATTTATTTCTATCTTGTTTATAATTATTAATTACTATTATTTTGAATATTTTGGTTTGCACTAGTTTGATCGTCTGATGACTTAATTTTGCTATCAGTAATATTTTGTTCTTGAGCAGCTTTTTCTGCAGCTTGTTTATCTGCTAAAGCCTTTTCAGCTTTTTGTTTTACTTCCTCAGCTAATATTCTTTTCTTTTCTGCTACTTGTTCTTTATTAAATGGTGAGAAGTGAACTAATAATTCATTTCTATCGTAACATGAATATTCAAAATCAGTACTATGTACTATTGCACTTGTAGGACAAGCAATAGTGCAAAGCCCGCAAAAACAACATTTTGCAAAATCAATATCAAATTGAGACAACCAAAAAACGCGTTTCTTTCCATCTTCCATCAAAGGTTTTTCAGTATCTATACTTGCTACCTTAGTAGTTTCAATAGTGATACAATTTACTGGACAAGCTTTTTCACAACTTTTGCAACCTGTACATTTGGGTATTATCACATTTAATTTATTTCGTGCATTATCTGGCATTTTATCGCTACCAGCTCTCACTAAAGGATGAACATTAGGATATTGCACAGTAACATTTGGTCTAAATAAATTTATAAATGTAACTTTCATTCCAACTAAAATAGTTGAAAAACCTTTAATAATATTTTTTAAATAATTTATCATAATCTATATTATTTTCGCCAAACTTTCATTATTTATTTAATATAACATTCCGCCCAAAGCCATTGCTAAAAAGCAAACCATTGAAAGAGGAAGAAGAATTTTCCAGCATAGATACATTAATTGATCTACTCTAGTCCTAGGAAGAGTCCATCTAAGCCAAATTTGCAATCCTACGAAGAACATAGACTTAGCTATAAACCAGAATATTTGCCAAATCGGACTATTTAAAAAATCACCAAATGGAGAAGACCAACCACCAAAGAAAATCACTGTCATGATAGCACTTACCACAAACATATTGCCATATTCAGCTAAATAGAAAAAAGCAAACTTCATTCCTGAATATTCTGTATGATAACCAGCTACAAGCTCTGATTCCCCTTCTGGTACGTCGAAAGGAGTTCTATTAGTCTCTGCTAATGAAGTAACGAAATAAACTATAAACATTACAACTGTAAATGGTATTAACCAAATCTTAGAAATACCGGCAGGACCTCCTAATACATACCAATTCCAAAAACCACCCTGTTGCTGAGCCGAGATTACATTCATATCTAAAGAATGAGCCATTGATGCCACGCCTAAAATACACATAGCAGCAGGAATTTCATAACTAATTATTTGGCTTACTGAACGCATTGCACCAATTAAAGAATATTTATTGTTAGAAGCCCAGCCACCCATTACAATACCAAGGACTGCGAGCGAGCTTATAGCAATGATAAAAAACAAACCAATATTTAGTCCTGATGGAGCAAAATGAGAACTTAGTGGTAATACTGATAATGCTGCATAACAACCTAAGAAGATAATAAAAGGAGCTAAATTGAAAAGCGGTTTATCAGCCCCATCGGGAGTAATATCTTCTTTTTGTAATAATTTAAATACTTCAGCAACTGGTTGAAGTAAGCCCCATTTACCTGTCCGCATTGGACCAAGTTTTAATTGAATAAATGAAGCAATTTTTAATTCACCATAAATAGCTACCAGTGCATATACTAAAAGCAAAGCAAGCGGAATGATTGCTATTAGCACACCTGCTAAAATGTCGCCAGTATATTCTGAAATAAAGTTAAATAAAAATTGATGATTTTCCATTATATTTATTTTTTATATTTTCTGTATTATGTTTATGTTATATATTGTAAAAATTAGTTATCTATCGACTTCGCCTAATACAATATCTATGCTACCTAATATCATAATTAAATCTGCGAACATATATCCTTTACTTATTGAAGGTAATATCGCAAGATTTACGAAACTTGTAGCTCTTGCTCTCACTCTTTCAGGTTTATCGCTACCATTACTTACTAAATAAAAGCCTAATTCACCTTTTGTATTTTCTGCTTTGCAATAAACTTCTCCAGCAGGTACTTTTAATTTTTTAGGGATACCATCAGTAACGCTTCCTTCGTCAGGTAAAAGAGTAATTCCTTGTTCCAATATCTTACAGCTTTCTTCTATCTCTTTTACTCTTACCCAATTTCTACTCCAACAATCTCCAGATACTCCGACTACTTCCTTACCAGGTTCTACTACTGGAATATCAAAATCAAATTTATCATAGCTTGAATATGGTGCAGACTTTCTAATATCAAAATTAATTCCAGACCCTCTTGCTACAGGACCACTACAAGCAAAGTTAATCGCAACTTCTTTAGGTAATAATCCAATTTTTTCAGTCCTTTTAATAAAAATATCATTAAAAATAAGTAAATCTTCCATTTCCTTCATCGCCAATCTCACACTATCAATAAAGACTTTTACATCTTTTTTAAAATCTGAATAGATTTCATATCGAACCCCACCTGGACAGAAATAATTATATAATAGTCTAGCTCCTGACAATTTTTCCAATATACCTAATGCAAATTCTCTTTCGCGGAATAGAAATAATAATGGAGTGAATGCTCCGGAATCTAATCCAAAGGCACTAATAGCAAGAAGATGATTAGCAATTCTATTAATTTCAGCACACATTGCTCTTAATATCTGCACTTTTTCAGATACTTCAATGCCTGCTAATTTTTCAACAGCCATTACATACGGAAATTCATTATTAATTGCTGAGACATAATCCAAACGATCTACGAAAGGTACAATTTGATTATAATTAGAATTTTCGCAATGCTTTTCAAAGCATCTATGTAGATAACCTAAATGAGGTATTATATCAGTTACAATTTCACCATCTAATTCGACTTCAAGACGAAGCACACCGTGAGTAGATGGGTGCTGAGGACCAGCATTTAGTCTCATCCGTTCTGAATCGAATTGACTATATTCTATATTGATTTTATTATTATTAGTAGTATTTTCCAAATTATTTTCCATTATAGTTGAATAATGTAATTTTAGTATGGTACCTTCATACCGTGGTATTCTTGTGGAGTAACATAATCTTTTCTAAGTGGATGTCCCTCCCAATCATATGGACAAAGAATTCTAATTAAATTTGGATGTCCATCAAACACCACACCGATTAAATCAAAGGCTTCTCGTTCATGCCAATCCGCTGCACGCCACAAATATACAACTGATTGAATATTTGGTGATTCTTTTGGAACAAATGCTTTAATGACAATTGAGTGCTTAAATTTCATTGAGTACAAATGATATACAACGCCAAGGTTTTCACCAGAATCCATACCACTAATTAATGTAAGGTAATCAAAATCTAAGGTTTCATAATCTCTGCAGAATTGTAAAATATCAAAAATATTAGCAGGATTGACCGTTATAAAGCTATCACCATTACTTATGTCAGTGATTTCTTTAATATCGTCATTAAAATGAATCTTTAATAAATCATATATTTCTTGAATTGTCATTTCTATCCTATATATGTTTGTTGACATTCTCAATAAAATTATTTTCTTCAGCTTTAAGCATTGATTCAAGCATTTTGTCTTCTTGTGCTACTCTTTCTCTTTTTTTAAAGATTTCTTCCATACTGATTTTTTCTTGTAATTTCAATACAGCTTGTTCGAATGCTTCTGGTCGAGGAGGACACCCCGGAATATACACATCAATAGGAATTACGCGATCTATTCCTTTTAATACATTATAACCGTGTTGCCAATATGGTCCTCCGGAATTTGCGCAAGATCCCATTGAAATAGCGTATCTTGGCTCGGGAATTTGCTCAAACAAAATTTTAATTCTTTCTGCCATTTTTAAAGTTACTGTACCTGAAATTACTATATAATCAGCTTGACGAGGAGAACTTCTAGGTATATTGCCAAATCTCATTAAATCAAAATGAGATGCATTTACAGCCATAAATTCAATTGCACAGCAAGCTAAACCAAATTGTAAAAACCAGTTAGATTTAGCTCTCCCCCAATTGAATAAATCTTCTACTTTCCCAAGTATAATACCGTCGGCATTTATAGGATTATCTAAAGCGTTTAATAAACCCATATTATATTATTGTTGTTTGTAATTTTTAAATTTAATTTATACATTAGCATTAAATTCTTATTCGATAGGAATATAATTATTTTTTTATTTCATATTTCTTTTTAGGCAAAACCAAATCTACTAATTTTGGTATATATGGTAAAGGTTTGTCCCATTCTAAGTATCCTTTTGCCCAATCATATACAAGCCCAATAGTTAATATTGCAAAAAATACTATCATCGCAATAAAGGCAAACCAACCTAACTGTTGATATACTATTGCCCAAGGGAATAGCAACACTAATTCATCATCAAAAATCAAGAATACTAATGCAATCACATAAAATCGAGGATTAAACTTTATCCAAGGTCCTCCAATTGGAAGCTCACCGCATTCGTATGTTGAATTTTTAATGGGATTTGGTTTATTAGGTCGGAAAATAGCTGCTGTTACTAATCCAGCTATCGTGAAAAGGATAGATAATATTATAAAAATTAAAATTATTCCGAAGTCTGTGAGCATATTTTGC
>ENA-UOOK01001101-UOOK01001101.1-fermentation-metagenome-genome-assembly--contig:-NODE-1101-length-36028-cov-6.206155_pt1 | contig 36028 bp, 28 predicted proteins | sample MGYA00245777_ERZ724023 | MGnify/ENA primary metagenome ERZ724023 (study PRJEB28704, sample SAMN03018312) | fermentation metagenome | biome: anthropogenic terrestrial biome; feature: soil; material...
AGCTCCGCAATCCTGCTCCGCTGACACACTTTAATATCACTCACGGCACCGGTAGCGCGCACTGAAACATCACTCCGCCGCTAAATTACGAATTTACTGCGGGCCTGTTCAGCCCTTCTGATGCTCTTGTTGGATAGCAGCCAGCTCTTCGTCGGCGTCTTTTTTATCGGCGGTAAGGGAAAGGGCCTGTATTTTTCCGGAGTACATGGCAATAAGGCCGATTCCTATAATAATTGAAGCTACTTTAATAACAACAGGAAAATATTGTTTTTGAATAAAAACGGCTAGCGCCGCGGCGCTTTCTCCGCCAATCATGACGGCCGCTAGAAAGCCGAAGAACGACAATCCGCCGGCGACAAGCGTTGCAAAAATTCCCCAGCCAAAAACAGTGTTTAAAATCTCAGTGATTTTTTCCCTTTTCACCTGCACCACCTCCTTAAATCAATCCCCAGATTGGCAGAATTCCGAACATGACAATTACTGACAGGGCATAATGCAATCCAACCCACACAAGGCAGTTCATGGTGGTTTCCTTCATTTTTGAGCCCGCTATGCCCATGGCGGTATACATGCAAAGTGCCAGCGGAGGGGTCATGCCCTCCATTGCCCCTGTAATGACCGGCAGCATTCCGGCTACAAGCAGCGGATTTGCGCCTGTCGCTGCCATAATGGTAAGAATTGGGGCGCCGAAAATAGCTGTTTGAGAAGAGCCCGGCAGCACCATGCCCAAAAGAGCGCAAAACAGCGGAATAAAGAAAGCCAACGCCCATAAGGGAAGTCCCCATCCACTTATGTATGCACCTATATTGGCTCCGACATCCAGTGTGCCAAAGAGATTACTGATGGCATAGGCGAAGAAAATGGTTGCACATACCGGGACAATACTCTTGACCGATTTGCTCAGCATGGAGGCAATGGACTTTGGCGCGGCATCCTTTTTGTCCTTGGCGATCAGAAGTGCATAGATTGCAGCAAGACCAGGGGTGAAGAGCAGTACGCAGCTGGACAAGCTGCCGGCCCCAATCCCGAGTCTGGCGGTAAACAATGTAGATTTAAGCTTGGCATCGAGATAAAACGGAAGGAAGATAATAACGGGAAGAAGGAGAGCTTTCCAGCCTTTTTTTAATGCCTGTCCCAAATGGGGAATATCCTGCCTGGCAATAGGCTGAACCTTATAATACCGGCAAAAAGCATACAGTGTGATTGCTCTTTGAATGATGAACCAGATTGAAATCCCCCACATGACGATCCAGAAGTTGGACATGGTGTATTTATCCGGGTACATTGTGTTGAGTACGCCATATGCCATGGTTATGACGCCGGCAGGCGGGATCATATTGCCCATGGTACTTGAAGCCATCTCCACGTTGGCGGCAAGGTGCGCCGGAAAGCCGGATTTCTTCATGGCTGGAATGGTGAAAACACCGGTAGCGGCAACATTTCCGGCGCCGGAGCCTGAAAGGGCGCCCATAAAGGTGCTGCTGATCAGTGCTACGTAGCCGGCACCGCCTCTGATCCTTCCAAAGATTGCAAGAATCACTTCTATACAGGTATCAATGACCTTTGTCCCTCCAAAGATCTGGGCTGCTGCCAAAAACGCGACTATGGCATAAAATAATGTGTTGGTAGAAGTCGACAGCAGGTGCTTAAAAAACTCGGTCCATTTACCTGTTACAATTACCATTACAACATAGCCAAAGAACATCGCTTCATAGATCGGGCGTTTTAAGAGCACAAATACAAGGCATATGGCGGCCAGTAAAACGATCAGATAAATTGCTTCGATAGGCACTAAAATCATCTCCTTTCAATATTTCTGCAATGACTCTGTTTTTTGTTTGAAAAAAGCAAGCTAAAAACAATAGTGGAGAAGAGTGCGGTCAGAACTGCAGCATAGGTCTCGTTTAATTGGGGATGGATGGGATAACTGCCGTTTACGGCTTTGCAGATCACCCAGTAGAGCCCTGCCGCCCCAGTGATGAACATGGCCCATACAGCGCCTTTTTCAGAGGTCTTTTTCCAATAGATGCCCAGCAGCAATACAATAAACAGGGAGCCCCGCAGGGTATAGGCAAAATAGACCATATCTAATATTCTGGTGCTGTCATATAAAATGATGGCAATGAGCATGCAAACCACACCGGCAAGGGCAGTGGTAAGGCGGGATATGAACAGAAGATCCTGGTCGGAGGCTCCCGGCCTTATAACTCTTTTGTATATATCATTGGTCATCATGGTGCCTGCCGCCAGAATAATGGGAGAGATGGTGGATAATACCGCTGCCAGTACCGAGGCCATCACAATGCCTCCGGCCACAGGTTCCATGTTCATTAAAAGAGAAGGCAATGCGAGCTTTCCGTTGGCCAGGTCAGGAAATATCACTCTTGCGGCCATTCCAAGCAAGGCAGTGATGATGCCGAAGGGGGCCACTATAAAAGCCGTAATGACAGCGGATTTCTTGGCAACATTGGCATCGCGGGCAGCCAATATGGGCTGAATACCTGCTTGAGCGGTACATGCGCCAAGAACCGAAGCAATGACCCAGGAAACCACTTTTGGAAAACCGATGGATGTCATATGAAAATAGCTTTCAGGAAGAGCAGCCCGCATTCCGGCTATATCGCCCACCGTTCTTCCCGTCAGAATGATGGCAAGAATAACGCCTCCATACATGACGATAATGTGCATGATATTGGTATATCCTACCGCCACCATGCCCCCGGCCAGCGTATAAAGGATAAAGCCGGTTCCCATAACCAGTACGGCGGTTGTATAGTCCATGCCGAATACCGTTGAGCCAAGAGTTCCGGCAGCCACTATCTGGGAGGCTCCTACGGCAATCATGACGAAGGTGAGCAGAATACTGGATACAATTCTTGCGTTAACACCGGTATACTTTTCTATGATACCCGGGACAGTAACTGTCTCCAGACTCCTGTAAAGCTTTGCAAAGAGCAGTGCCAGCACAATGAGGCCAATGCCGTTGGCCAGGGTATACCATGCTCCGGATATACCGAATTCATATCCGTATTCGGATACACCGGTGGTAGAAGTGCCGCCCAGCCATTCACCCGTTCCGGCAGCAACGCACATAAGAATGCCAAGGCCTGACCCGTGAAACGAGCTTGAAGATTTGGCTTTGTTTTTGGCAAGAATGCCGAGTAAAATGGTTGCGATCAGATACAACAGAATGATGAATACCTGCAGCGGCATATCTCATTCCTCCCGCAGAATTTTATTGGTGCAAGAAGATATTGGAGCATGTTATCCGCTGTATTTTCTGATTTAATCAGTCGTTTACCGGTATTTCAATATCGTAAAGAGGGGGATACTGCTGGCAGCCGAAGACATCGGCTTCCCCGAAGGACCCGCTTGGAACAAGCCTGTTGATGGTGAACTTTATGGCGCAGCCCGGGTCGAATTCAACAAAGTCGGCAATTCTGCTTTCAGGGATGTCGAAAAGCTCCGCCATACTTTTCTTATTGATTACCTTGCTGTTTTTCACCAGCTCATAATTGGCGGGTTCACGAAAAATAATATCAAAAGTGATCCTGTCCGTACCTGCGTTTTTACTGCGAATGGTTTTTGCCAGATCAACCAGCTTTACAGTTTTCATCATCGCACCTCCTGCTCTCCGATTTCGGTCATGGTGATGGGAAAGAGCTCAAGCGGGTCGTCAACTGCTACAACATGGTTCATAGTCCAGGTGTAGGCCGGAGAAACCTCGGTTACCTCGTCCAGGATAAAAGCCGCGGTGCCGGCCGTGCCTTTCACTTCGGGCAATCGGGCATAGAATATTTGTCTTGTTCCAACCAGGGTCACTTCCTCTGCCACTTTTTTATCCTTGGAGGCTCCTTCCACTACAATTAAGAGCTCATGGGACTTGGTCTCCTTAATGGGTTCCAAATCTCCCATCACACCGTTTTTGCCGAAAATCCGATAGCTAAGCTGATACTCGGCATGGGGCAGCCTTTCCTTTACCTGGGACTTGGCCCAATCAATGACTTTGTCAATATTTTTAATGGTGTAGGGATCGCGGATTCCGGCCATACCTAAATAGCGCTCGCCCACTTTGCCCGAGCCTTCCAGCTTGACTTTGATTTTGCCTTCAATAGGGACAAATTTAGCGCCTGTAATCCGGCATGTCTTTTCGTCGTACTGCTCATATACGCAATCCTTCATATCCATCATTCCGCCGGCCACATACTCGTAGTAGGGGTTGCTTCGCTCATACATGGCATGGCCGGCGACAGAAGCGATGGTGCACCGCTGATTGGGATGCATGGCCGTCACCTTTACATCGTCCTTGGTAATGGTGCCTATGACGGATTCTTTTGCACCATAGGGCTCACAGCAGAAGGAAGCGCATTCTAGAACCTTGCCGCAATAATAGGCGATGTTTTCCGGGAAGCCTTCATAAATGGCGGGAGCCGCAAAAATAGCCGCATCGCTGGAGCGTCCGCCGATTATAACATCGGCGCCCATTTCTAATGCTTTGATGAAGGGATGCACCCCTGCGACGGCAACAATGCGGTCCGTCTTGTCCAGCTCTTCCAATGCCAGATTGGATCGGGAGTCCAGGCCCTCGATGACCTCGCCTTTGTTCATCTTGCTTCGGATATATTCCTTGTCGACCTCGGAATAAAAATAAGCAAGCTTAAATTTTTTCATTTTATGCTTTTTGGCAAGCTCGCGAATGAAGTCCACATACATGTCCACACGGCTGTTAGTCCCTGTGTCGCCTGCCGAGCCGATGAGCATTGGAACGCCCTGTTCCCGGGCTGCCAGCAGCATCAGTTCAAGATCGTGCTTTTGCCATTCGGGATGGCTGGCGCATTTGTCCGCTCCCAGGGGTACCGGACCGATGTCGTCACTGCCTGAATCACAGCAGTAATAATTGGGAAAGGTTTTCGCTCCGATCCAGAAGCTTTCTTCCTTCGTAGGGGCAAATCCCAGATGTCCGTTAGGTGAGATGATTCTCAAAGTATCCTTGCTCATAAGATTTGACCTCCTTTAAGTGAATTCTCAGTTCTTGTAATAGCTTATTATAACAAGCTGCTGTTTAGCACTCCGGCTGAAGAATCCTTAAAAAGAAATACATGGACCGCAAAGGTCCAGCGAAAAATTTCAGCCATAGCAATATACCTGCAAAAAGGGAAGTATAAGAGGAAGAGCAGGGGGGGAAGCGGATGTGAGTGTTTTTAATCAGCCCAATTCTCTTTTTAGATGGAACTCAAATTTATTGGAGGGATAATAGCCTATTTTATATTCAACGGGCAAGCCTCCGCTTGCATATAGCTTGGACTCCAGCACTAAAAACGCGGTTCCGACGGGCATATTAAAAAGCTTGCTCAGCTTTTTGCCCGCGTTGACCGCCATTATTTTCTGATCGATCTTATCGATCAGGATGCCGATTTTTGCATATAAATCATAGGACGAAAATGCGGCTTCTTTCTGTTCCAGCTCCAATGCCGCCTGATAGATCTGCAGCCCTGTTTTCTCATGAAAGAAAGATTGATAATAGACGGCGGGGCATTTTCGGACATAGCCTGTAAGATTTAAATTACAGATACCGCCGTATTTTTTGGCTTCCAGTATTTCTTCCGCCTGCTTGTTCTCAGCCTTGAACTGAAAGGAATGGATTCTGGTACAGCCTGTAAAGCCTTTCTGCAGAAGGATATCCCCAAAATTGACGACCTTCAGCAAATATTGGTCAATCACCAGCTTCTTTACAAAGGTCCCTTTGCCATGCACCGTATATACTAAATTCTTCTGCTCCAAAATATTGAGTGCCTGCCGGACAGTAATCCTGCTGACGCCGTATTTGAGACAAAGCCTGTTTTCTGAAGGGAGCTTATCTCCATCCTTATACACACCGCTTTTAATAGCGTCTTCAATGATTTCTTCCAGCTGAAGGTACATTGGAGTCGACGATTCACGGTCAACCATAACAAATCCATCCCTGTGCCATATGATATGCCTGTACCATTAGTCTATGGCTGTCGGCCTTACTTCATGCCTGTTCCTATAGTTGCCCTAAGCAATGACTTCGAAAAGCGCACAAAACATTACTCATGGCGCTAAATTACGAATCAAAGATTTCGAACGGGGGCCCGAGAGCATTGAAACACTTCGTGTTATAATAAATTAAATTGATCATCATTATTTTTCTGGAGAACTTATGAGCTTACGAATTATCTATGGCCGCTCGGGAAGCGGTAAAACATACTGCTGTCTGAATGAGATCAAAGCCGCGATAGAATTGGGAACAAAAAAGCCTCTTGTGCTGTTGGTCCCTGAACAATTCTCTTTTCAGGCGGAACGGGATTTGGTGTCGGTGCTGAAAACCGGAGGCATTCTGAAAACAGAGGTTTTGAGCTTTCAGCGCATGGCCTTTCGGATTTTTAACGAAACGGGAGGAATCACCTATCCCCATATTCATGCTGCCGGCAAATGCATGATTATTTATAGGATACTGGATCAATTGCGCGGCCATTTTAAAATATTCTCAAGATCGGCGGACCGCTCAGGTTTTGTTGATACCATATCCACTTTGATTACCGAGTTCAAGAGGTATGGGGTTACCACAAGTCATTTGGATAAGGCTGCCCTGGAGCTTTCCGGGGATGATCCCTTAAAAGAAAAGCTTTCTGAGCTTAATATGATCTATGGAGAATTTGAGAAAGCCCTGGCCCATGCCTACAGAGATTCCGACGATGATCTTACCCTGGCTGCCCAAAAACTAGAGGATTCTTCCATTTATGATGGAGCGGAGATTTGGATCGACGGTTTTATGAACTTTACTCCCCAGGAATATAAAATGATCGGGCAGCTTTTGAAAAAAACCGAAAGAGTAAATATCAGCCTGTGTACCGATTCTCTGAAAGACAGCCGTTTAAATACTGAAACGGATGTGTTCTCACCGGTCAAACAGGCCTATAAAAGGCTTGCGGGAATGGCACGGGGGCTTGGCGTTACCGAAGAAAATCCAGTTTTTCTGCACCATAGTCCAGAGCTGCGTTTTAAAGACAGTCCGGAACTGGCTCATTTGGAGCAGAATTACTACTCTTACCCCTATTCTGTCTTTCAAAATGAGACTCAGGAACTATCTCTCTTTTCTGCAATGAACATATTTTCTGAAGTGGAGTCGGCAGCAATAGATATCATCCGGCTATGCCGGGACCAAAAACTTCGCTACAGGGATATAGGCGTTATCAGCAGGAATCTTCCGGCCTATGAAAAAATCATTGAAGCCGTTTTTTCTGAGTATGGCATTCCCTGTTTTATTGACAGGAAAACGGATATTAAAAATCATCCTCTTGTCCGGCTGGCTTTATCCATGATGGATATTTTTAATGAAAACTGGTCCTATGAATCAGTTTTCCGCTACTTGAAAACCGGTCTCACCGGTGTGGGACAGGATGAAATTGACAGACTTGAAAACTATGTGCTGGCCTGCGGGATCCGGGGAAGCCAATGGACGAAAAATGAAAATTGGCGGTTGACGCCGGAGCTTATGCCCGATGAAAATACGCTGGAATCGCAAAAGGACCTGCTGGAAGATATCAATCAGATTAGAACCTGCGTTTGGGCTCCTCTTGCGGCATTTCGGAAAAAGGTCCAGGGAAAAAGAACGGCGGCTGATTTTTGCGCGGGGCTCTATGATTTCCTCTGTGCCCTGGACGTACCCGACACCATAGAAAAAACCATTGAAAGTTTCAAGGCAAAGGGAAAGCTTGCCCTTGCCAATGAATACTCCCAGGTCTGGAATATTTTGATGGAGGTCTTTGACCAGACTGTAGAAGTAATGGGCGAAGAAACCTTCAGCCTGGAGAGGTTCAGTAAAATCATTGAGGTTGGCCTTGGTCAATATAAGATCGGCATTATTCCGGCAGGACTGGACCAGGTCCTGATAGGAAGCGCAGAACGTTCAAAAAGCCATGATATCAAAGCGATGTACATACTTGGCGTCAATGACGGAGTATTTCCTTCCGCTGCTTTAATGGAAGGAATTCTCACCGACCAGGACCGTGCGGCCCTGAATCACCTTGGCCTGGAGCTTGCCAGCGATACAAGAACCCAGGCCTTTCACGAGCAGTACCTGGTTTATAGAGCCCTGACCGCAGCCAGCCGGTTTTTACGGGTCAGCTGGCCCATCGGTGACAATGAAGGAAAGACCCTGCGCCCCTCTTCCGTCATCAGCCGTCTGTACAAACTGTTTCCGGCTATCTCTGTGTCAAGCGATATTCTGCCTGCCAGAACCCCCGCCCAGGAACTGAAACTTCTGGCCGCTAAAAAACCTGCTTTTAACCGGATGATTTCGGCCCTCCGGCAGAAGGCTGACGGGAAACCCTTCAATCCTGTGTGGCAGGAGGTTTACCGTTCGTTTTTGCTGCACGGGGAATGGAAGGAGCAGTGCAAAGCCGCAAAAAAGGCTTTTTTGTATAAAAACCTGGCCGGCAGCATTGAATCAGAAAAAATTCGGCAGCTTTACGGCGATCCTGCCGTAACAAGTGTTTCAAGACTGGAAAAATACACGGCCTGTCCCTTTGCTTTTTATGTGCAATATGGACTTGGGGCCAAAGAAAGAAAAATGTACCGTTTGAGTCCGCCCGATATCGGAACCTTTTTGCATGCCGCTATTGAAAGATTTTCCAGAATTGTTTCTACGGGCGACAAAACCTGGCGGAACTTTGATCGGGAATGGTGCGATGCAAAAGTTTCTGAAATCGTGGACGAGATGCTGGCTAAGATGCAGGGTACAGGCATTGCTGCTTCGAAGCGGTATACCATGCTGGCCAGAAGGCTGAAGCGTGTGGTGGCAAGAGCAGTCTGGCTTATTGCGGAACAAATACGCAGGAGCAGCTTTGAACCGCTTGCCTATGAAGTGGGCTTTGGTGAAGGGGAAAAATATCCGCCCATTACCGTTGAGCTGGATTCCGGCGCAAAAGTCCATTTAACCGGAAGGATCGACCGGGTGGATGCTTTCAAGACAGAAGAGGGAACATACCTGTGCATTATTGACTATAAATCCGGAACCAAGGATTTTAAATTATCCGATGTATATTATGGTCTTCAGATCCAACTGATGACCTACATGGACGCAGTCTGGGAGGGCAGCGGAAAACTGTCCGGCGGCCCTGTTTACCCGGCAGGCATGCTCTATTTTAAAATAGACGACCCCATCATAAGCAGCAGCTCAAAGCTTTCTGAGCAGGAAGTGGAAGCGGCTATTATGAAACAGCTGAAAATGAAGGGACTGCTGCTTGCAGATGTAAAGCTGATCAAGCATATGGACAATGCCATATCGGGCGCTTCCCAAATCATACCGGCTTCGGTCAATAAAGGGGATGTGCTGGGGAAAAATACCTCAGGCGCTACCATCGACCAGTTCATGCTGTTAAGAAGATATGTAAAGCGCCTGTTGAAGAATTTATGCGGCGAAATCATGAAAGGCAGTGTGGATATTAGGCCCTATAAAAAGAAGAACATCACCTCATGCCTATATTGCAGCTTTTCATCCATATGCCAGTTTGATGCCTCCATGCCGGAGAATTCCTACAGGCTTTTGTATGACCGGAACAATGATGAGATCTGGAATTTGATGAGTGAGTGAAACGTGTCCCGGAAAGAGACCAAAGGTAAGGTGGATTTTTAAATGAGTAATACCCAATGGACAGAGGAACAATTGTGCGCCATCACCGAGAAAAACTGCAATCTTCTCGTGGCTGCGGCTGCGGGCGCAGGCAAAACCGCCGTGCTGGTTGAACGCATCATCAGGAAAATAACCGATGAAAAAGAACCTGTTGATATAGACAAGCTCTTAGTGGTCACATTTACCAATGCCGCAGCGGCTGAGATGCGCGAACGGGTTGGCCAGGCCATATCAAAGGTACTGGAGCAGGATACCGGTTCGAGACAGATGCAAAGGCAGTTGGCCTTATTGGGAAAAGCCAGCATCACGACCATCCATTCTTTCTGCCTGGAAGTGATCCGGGGCAATTTTCAGCACCTGGATATCGATCCGGATTTCCGGATTGCCGACGAGACCGAAAGCTCCCTCATGAAGATGGAGGCTTTAAACGAGCTCTTTGAAGAACAGTATGAAAAAGAGGATAGCCAGGAATTCCTTGAGCTTTTGGAGTGCTATGGCGGAAACCGGGATGACCAGATGCTGATGGATATGGTTTTAAATCTGTACAATTTCATACAGAGCAGTCCCTGGCCCCGGCATTGGCTTGATGAAATGACGGAAAGCCTTCATGTCCCTTCCGGCAGCGACTTTAGCCAGACTCTTTGGGGGCAGGTTCTGACAGACTCGGTGATCCTTGAACTGGAAGGCCTAAAAGAAATGATGGCTCATGGGGTTCAGATGCTGAAAAAGGCTGCGGGCCTTGAAAAATATCTGGTGGTTTTCAATGAAGACCTCCTAAATATTGAGAACTTGTTACGGCTTTTCAAAGATACTTCCACCCAGCCTCTATGGGACTTAATGTTCCACGAGCTCCAAAGCCTTGGGTTCGCCACTCTTCCCAGAGCCTCCAAAGAGGCCGATAAAGAGATCCAGGAAACGGTCAAGGGCATCCGGGATCAGGTCAAGAAGAGTATAAAAAAACTTTGTGAAAAATTCGTGACCAGCCCATCGGCGGACATTATTGCAGACCTCGGAATCCTGTATCCTAAAATGAAATGCCTGGCCGGACTGGTTGTGGGTTTATCCGAAAAATATGCGCAGAAGAAGAGCCGGAAATCCGTGGTGGATTTTAACGATCTGGAGCATTTCTGCCTGGAGATCCTTTCTGAAAAAGGAGAAGACGGAAATATCCGGCCTTCCAAGGTGGCCCTTAGCTATCGGGAACGTTTTAATGAAATACTGGTAGATGAATACCAGGACAGCAACCTGGTTCAGGAAATTATCATCAGCATGATCTCAAGAGGTGAATCCGAAAATCCCAATGTATTTATGGTGGGAGATGTGAAGCAGAGTATCTATCGGTTCCGGCAGGCCCGCCCGGAATTGTTTCTGCACAAATACAACACCTATTCAGCCCGGAAGGGCAGTCCTTGTCGGAAAATCCTGCTGTACAAAAATTTTCGAAGCAGAAAAAATGTAGTGGACGCAGTGAATTTCATTTTCAAGCAGGTGATGTCCCAAAAAGCGGGGGAACTGGATTATACCGATGAGGAGGCGTTAAATCCGGGGGCTGTTTTCGCAGAAAACAGCAGCGAGGATCTCGTGGTCGGAGCAGAGACGGAGCTCCATCTTATGGGGACCGGAAACAAAGAAGGCGCGGCCTTTGAAGAAACCGAGGAGATGCCGGAACAGGAAGAAGAGCCGGGAGAGGAAGAGGAAATCCTTGATAAAATCCAATGCGAGGCCCGGCTGGTGGCCCAAAGGATACATGAACTTTTGAAACCGGACAGTGAAGGAAAATACTTTGCTGTTTATGATAAGAGCAAAGGAAAATATCGAAAAGCAGAGTACCGGGATTTCGTGATCCTCCTAAGAACGACCAAAAACTGGTCCGAGATTTTTACCGATGAGCTTGCGCTGATGGGAATCCCGTCTTTTGCAGACACAGGCAGCGGCTTTTTTAAAACCATTGAGGTGCAGGTTATACTTTCTCTGCTTCAAATTATTGATAACCCTTTACAGGATATCCCGCTTTTGTCGGTGCTTCGTTCACCTATTGTATCCTTTTCTGCCGGCGAATTGGCCGAGCTCCGGCTGATAGAACGCAAAGGCCCGCTATATAACGCCTTGAAGAGATTGGCCCTGAAAAGCGAAAAGGAAACTTCCGAAAAAGCGGCAGCTTTTTTAGAGCGGCTGGCAAAGTGGCGGGAATGGTCCTTGTACCTTTCTACCGATCAGCTGATTTGGCAGCTTTATAACGATACGGGCTATTATGCCATGGCAGGAGCCATGCCCTTTGGCGAGCAGCGCCAGGCCAATCTGCGAATTTTGTTTGAGCGTGCAAGGCAGTTTGAAGAAACAAGCTATAAGGGACTTTTCAACTTTATCAATTTTATAGACAAACTCAGGAGCAGCAGGGGAGATATGGGCAGTGCCAAAATATTAAATGAAAATGATAATGTTGTCCGTATCATGAGTATCCATAAAAGCAAGGGGCTGGAGTTCCCTGTCGTTTTCCTTTCAGGGTGCGGCAAGAAGTTCAATATGCAGGACATGAACAAGAGCATACTCTTCCACCAGGACCTGGGCTTCGGTCCCGATGTAGTCGATCATAAGCTGAGACTGTCCTGGCCCTCTGCTCCAAAGCAGGCTATACGGGAAAAAATTAAGGGCGAGACTCTCTCGGAGGAAATGCGGATCCTTTATGTAGCCCTTACAAGAGCCAGGGAAAAGCTTATTATTACCGGCAGCGTCAATGATGTCTCCAAGGCTGTCGCCGGCTGGATGTCCATGGCAGGATCTCCGGGGGAGCGTTTTCCGGCCTATGAGATGCTGAAGGCAAAAAACTATCTGGACTGGATCTGCCCTGCCCTTTTACGGCATAAAGGATGCGGGGAGCTTCGGCAAAGTGCTTCTATGGGCGCTGAATATAAAGGCTTGCTGCTAGATGACCCATCCCGCTGGAGTGTAAAGCGTTGGGATAAAACTGACGTGACCATGGGCAAGCTTTCTGAAGAAAGCGGCGAAAGTGAATTTATCTCTTGGCTGGAGGGCCTTGCAAAAGAGAAAGGCGATGAGCGGCTGGGAGAGGAAATTCACAGGAGACTGTCCTGGGTGTATCCCTATGAAAAAACCGCCGGGATTCCTGCCAAGGTATCGGTTACAGAGCTGAAAAGGCGATTCGATCCTCAAAAAAGCGATGACAGCGGCAATATGTCCGTCTATGTTGCGGACCTGATCAAAAAGCCTCTGTTCCTGGAAGAGAAGAAGGGCCTCAGTGCAGCAGAAAGGGGAACCATTCTTCACTTTATTATGCAGCATCTGGACTTGTCTTTTCCGGTAGGCGTACAAAATTGTCATGTAACCTCTTCTGAAATAGCAAAACAGACCGAGAGTATGGTAACCAGGAACTTAATCACGCAAAAGCAGGCTGGAAGTGTGAATATCAATAAAATTGCCCTATTTTTTGACTCTCCGTTGGGAAGGAGAATGCTTGCAGCTAAAAGTATAAACAGGGAAGTTCCCTTCAATATGGAAATTCCCTGCAGCGAGCTTTATACAGACCTGGCCGGGCAAGGCTGCAATGGGGAAACTGTCCTGCTGCAAGGAGTCATTGACTGTTATTTTGAAGAACCCGACGGAATCGTGCTCATTGATTACAAGACCGATTATGCCCCTCCAAACAAACAAGGGCTTTTAAGGAACCGTTATAAGCTACAAATCAGTTATTATGTAAGGGCTTTGGAGATGCTGACCGGTAAGCAGGTGAAAGAAAAATATATTTATCTGTTCTGGAATGGGGAGGTACTGGCCATGTAAAATCAGAGATCCGTTACGGAATGTCCTCGTATATTTTTTCGGGCGGAAGCTCAAGAGTTTCGGGATGCTTGATTAAGCTGCGATAAAGCTTGAAAGCAGAAGCAAAGAAAATACCGTCGGCAATTCTTTCATCGGTCACGGCGCAAATGCGGACGTACTTACGGTCTATGATTTGGTTTTTGGAATTGATGGCCTTCTCTTTCGTTTTCACACCGAATGAGATAAAGCAGCTTGTAGTTCCGAAATCATATAAATGATGGTAGACAGGTTGAATGCCTATTGAACCTAAATCTGTTATGAAAACACTGGTATGAAACGGGCTTAATCGATTGATGATCTTTGGAATAATACCAATATAATCCAGACTTCTCATCAGCCATACCACAAAACGCACCAATTGGCCGGGTATTGACATAACAAGCTTCGCCAGTTTATCGGTTTCGTTTTTTGTATCGACATTTTGATTTTCTTTAATGGCCTTATTGACCTTTCTTACTACATCCATAAAGGTATCGCTGGGTTCGAATTTTACTTTTATTGTGGTTTCGGGGCTTTCTTCATTCAGCTCCTTCTTTAATACAAAGCAAATTAGTATTTCGTTTCGGGCATAAATTTTCTGGCCTGCAACAAAACGATTGAGGGCGGGCTTCTGGGAAATAGTCCGAACCATGGCGGCTATTATTACATGAAGAAAGGTGATATGTTCACGAGTCTCTCTTCTTTTTCGTTTAATAAATTCTTCGGTATTGCTGATTTCGATTTTTTCCTCAAAATAGTTTTGGGCATCGATGCGGGTTTTCATAATATATGGAATGATTTTGTAAAAAGGATCCAGAGATCTCAGTTTGCGGCCGTCGTAACGGTCACCTAATCTTTTTTTTGCCATGAAATCGTCCCCCTTGAAAGAATTTGATTTTATTATACCAAGGAGAACAGATAAATGTAAGGGCCGCCGAAACGGCAGCCCCTTGTTTTTTCGGCCAATGATTATTCTCTGTCGTTATTTCTGTTGTCATTGTTGTTGTTGTTGTTGCGATTATCTCTGTTTTCCCTGTTGTCTCTGTTGTCTTTGTTTTCCCTATTGTCTCTGTTTTTCCTGTTGTCATCCATGAGTTTTTTCTCCTTTCAAATTTGAAAATAATATTTATTGCTGTAAATTTTGTTCTGCCATCTCAATCATGCGTTTTACCATCTGACCGCCGATGGGTCCGCCTTCATGCCCGTTCTGGCTGGATGGAAGATCGCCTTTATAGTGATCATTGTTTTCCTTGCAATATTGGAGATGGCCTATTTCCTGGGCACATTCAAGTTTGAATTTAGTCAATGCTTCGCGGCTCGAAGGTACAATAGGCGTTTTTGGCCTTGACATATTTTCACCTCCTTACCTTAAAAGATTTTCCTAATCAAAATAACTGCCCAATCATTATTGTTGACAAAAAAACTAAAATTATTTCCTGTAAAAAAGCTCCAGCAAAAAAAATTAATAGATAATTTCAGAGATACAGTGGTATATTTTGTAGTGGACTTTAAAAATATTAAAGTAATATGATGATTTTTAAGGGGGAGCCTTGAAAAGGGTTTTAAAGGTCCTGTTCAGCAGATTGATAATAATGGGGCTGTTAATGGCTGTTCAAATTGCCATTATTATTTTGCTGTCCACAAAACTGACCAGGGCCTATGTATATCTTTATACTATTTTTCAGCTTTTAAGCCTCATCGTGGTTTTCTTCATCAACAGCCAGAGAAGCAATCCTTCCCATAAGCTTGCCTGGACCATACCCATTCTTATCTTTCCGGTTTTCGGGAGCGTTTTATATATTTTGTTAAGGAGCAGCGGATCGGATAAAATATTCCGGAGGCGGGTCAATGATCTCTACCAAAAGTCTGTGAGCCTTCTTGATAAGAATGAGCATATTCTGTCCGAGTTGAATGAGGAGGATAAAAATATAGCGAATCAGTCCCGGTATATGTCCATGGCTTCGTCTTTTCCGCCCTATAAAAACACCACTACCCGGTATTTTCCCTCCGGAGAGGATTTTTTTCTTTCATTTATTGAGGAGTTAAAGAAGGCGCAGCATTTCATATTTATTGAATCGTTCATCATTCAAAACGGGCTCATGTGGGGTACCATACTGAAAATACTGGAGGAGAAGGCAAAGGAAGGGCTCGATATACGGGTGATGTATGACGATGCGGGCTGCCTGACAACGCTGCCGTACAAGTATTACAGGAAGCTTCGGGAGAAAGGAATCCAGTGCCAGGTGTTTAATCCCTTCACACCATTGTTGGGAATTCGGATGAACAACCGGGATCATCGCAAGATTTTTGTCATTGACGGCTATATCGCCTATACGGGAGGAATCAATCTGGCCGATGAGTATATTAACGCCCGCGAAAAATACGGGTATTGGAAGGATGCTGCCATACTCATTAAAGGTGAAGCCGTCTGGAATATGACCATTATGTTTTTACAGCTCTGGGATTATATTGCCAGGTCGGAGGCTGATTATAACAAGTACAGGCCTCAAAATTACCAGCCCGGGCCGATGGATTCCGACGGGTATGTCCAGCCCTATGGCGACAGTCCCATTGATAATGAGCCGGTGGGCAAGAATGTCTATCTAAATATCATGGGAAGGGCAAGGGATTATGTGTATATTTTTACGCCTTATTTAATTCTTGATTACCAGACGGTCACAGAATTGATGATGGCGGCCAAAAGCGGGGTGGATGTCAGGATCGTCACTCCCCATATTCCCGATAAATGGTATGTATTCCTTGTAACACAGTCCTATTACCCCATCCTCATCGAGGCCGGCGTAAGGATTTATGAATACAGCCCGGGCTTTCTTCATTCCAAGGTATTTGTATGCGATGATGTTTTAGGTACGGTGGGCTCCATTAATCTGGATTACCGGAGCCTCTATTTCCAGTTCGAGTGCGGTGTATGGCTGTATAAAGCCCAATGCATAAAAGAGATCAAGCAGGATTTTCTGGATACCTTTGAACAATGCCATGAGATCACCCTTGAAGAATGCAGAAAAATCAGTGTGCTGAAACGCATTGTAAGAGGCTTTTTCAGACTGTTTGCGCCGCTTATGTAAGACCTTGAATTAACGGGGGAAAGAATATGGAATATTTTATTTATTATTTATGGATCATAAATACCGCTGCTTTTTTCCTTTCTTTTTATGATAAGAGGGCTGCTGTGCGCCATAAACAACGGATTGCCGAGCGGACCCTTTTTATCCTTGCCGCTGCCGGAGGGTCCATAGGCCTTTATTTATCCATGCTGGTATTCAGGCATAAAACAAAACACCCATCCTTTATGCTGGGTGTTCCGGCTATTATCGCGGCTCAGTTATTGTGCCTGTGGTACTTTTTTAAGGCTTAATGGGCCGCGCCAATGGGCCGCGCCGCACAACCCCTTATTGCGAATACATTTGATTGCGTAATTTAGCGCCATGAGTGATGTTTTGTGCGCCCTCAATAAAATCCGTCCGGGATTTTATTCGGTAGCTTCGCAATCCTGCTCCGCTTACGCACTAAAACGTCACTCTGCCGCTTTTTGACGTTATTATGATTTAGCGCTTTCGAAATCTTTGGCGTTGATGGTTGTTATCTTTTTAAGAATACCGACATCATACGCTGCACCAGAGACTTCTTTGGCTCAGCAACCGGCTTGGCAACCAAATTTTTATCCGTCTCTTTGGCTTCGGGCGCTTTCGATGGCGTCAGTTTATAGCTTGTGGTGTAGACGCCCGGTTTCGGCCCCGGCCGGTCATGATCCTTCTGGGCTTTCAGAAGCGGTGCTTTTGCAGGCTGCTCAGAGACGAATGGCGCTCTCTTGGGTATTGCTGTTTTAACAGGTTTGGGGCGGGGCTCTTTGGTCATCTTTGTATTTGCCTGAATCCAATTTCCAGCCATGGCCTTTATTTCTCTGAATTCCGGATCGGAGGGCAATGAGGCCTCTTCAATGAGAGCCCCGATATGCTCTTCAATTTCATACAGGGTCATAATGTCGTCAACAGTCACCAGTGAAACGGCGCGGCCGGACTTTCCCGCTCTGCCCGTACGCCCGATCCGGTGTACATAGCTGTCCTTTTCTATCGGAATATCATAATTGATAACCAGAGACAGGTCTTCTATGTGAATTCCTCTGGCCGCCACGTCTGTAGCCGCCAGTAAGTGAAATTTCCCCTCTTTGAACTGCTGTATGGTCTGAAGGCGTTTTCCTTGGGGGATATCCCCATGCAGTGCACGGGCGGCATATCCTTTTTCATTTAAGAAGCTTTGGACCTTATCAACGGCAAAACGGGTATTGCAAAAAATAATACAGCTGTCGGGCTGTTCCATTAGAAGAAGACGATTCAGTTGGGTGCGTTTTTGGTGTTTTTCCACCCGATAATAGGTCTGTATAATGGTATCTACAGTTTTGGTCTGGGATTCTATTTCAATGGTTTTTGGGTGGTTCATATGATTAGTGCACATTCTTACGATCTCATCCGGCATGGTGGCAGAAAAAAGAAGATTCATTCTGGCTTTGGGAAGGGTTTTAATGATTTTGTCCACCTGGTCAATAAAGCCCATATCCAGCATTCTGTCCGCCTCATCCAGCACTAAGAAGCGAATGTTGTTGGTTTTTAGCGTATTATGGGAGATATGGTCATAGATGCGCCCGGGTGTTCCGGTAACGATGGAAACCCCTTTTTTCAGCGCCTGGATTTCAGCCTTTATATTATGCTGCCCATAAACCGCAGTAGTCTTATGCTGAAGATATTTCGACATTTGCGTAAGATCCGTATCAATCTGTACGGCCAGCTCTCTTGTAGGGGTCAGAATCAGCCCCTGGGGGCCTGCGGACTCCGAATCCGTCATCTGCAGCATGGGAATGCCGAACACGGCGGTTTTTCCGCTGCCGGTTTTAGAAACTACAATGAGATCCTCTTTGTCTAAAATATGCGGGATTGCCTTGCTTTGCACCTCTGTGGGTTCCTTGAAGCCCATTTCGTCAAGGGCTTTTAAAATTGGAGGAGAAACGCCTAAATCATTGAAATTTTTTATCATTTTTATCTTCTTTCATTATGCATAATAAATTTATTCAACCTATTATACCTTATTTTTTGACCGGACTAAAACAAATAAATAGATTTAAGGAGGGTCAAATCAGGACATGCATAGTATTTCCGCCAATAAGCACAATAATAATTGCAGCCGGCGCAAGCCGCCAAATAATTTTATGCGCCGGAATCAAAATCTAAAGGGATGAGGAGGAGATATTGCCATGAATGAGCCTTATTGGCTTTTAAGCGCTGAAGATCAAAAATACGATGAAATGACTGAGGATATATCAGCGGATTATCTGATTATTGGGGGAGGGCTTACAGGAATCACCTGCCTTTATCTGCTTACAAAAGCGGGGCTTCAGGCTGTACTGATTGATGCCAACAGAATAGGATGCGGCACTACGGGACGGAATACCGGTAAGGTAACCGCCCAGCATGGAATAATCTATTCCAGGATTGAAAAGAATTATGGCCTTGAAAAGGCAAAGCAGTATTACAATATCAACAATAAGGCCATTGATTTTATGGAAGAGCGTTCCGGAGAATTCGGCGTGGATTGCCAGTTTAAACGTCTTCCCGCCTACATGTTTACACAGGATACTTACTATCAAAGTAATCTGGAGAAAGAATATGAAATCTATCAAGAAATCGGCATTGACTGTTCCTTTCGAAAAGAGATCCCGCTTTCTATCAGTGTGGCAGGGGCGCTTAAGATGAACAATCAAGCTCAGTTCCATCCCAAGCGCTATGTAGACGCGATGGCCCGGCAGGCAGTCGAGCAAAACGGAAAGATTTATGAGCATGCCCGGGTTGTAAATTTTGAACCCGGAAAAGAATGCCTGATCCAATTGGAAAACGGCAGCAAAATAAGGGCGAAAAATGTTATCCTATCGTCCCACTACCCCTGCTATGACGGGCAGGGCTTCTACTTTGCCCGCCTCAAGGCTGAAAGAAGCTATATTGTGGGTGTAGAAGCGGAAGAGTTTCCGGAGGCTCATTTTATCAATGTGGAAGAGCCCGCCCGGTCTTTTCGGTATATTCCCGAGGAAAAGATCCTGATAGTCGGGGGAGAAAATCACAAGACAGGGCATCGCGACGACGACTATTATCAGAAGCTTAAAGACTATGCAAAAGAGGTCTTCAAAGCCGAGGATGTCAAATACCAGTGGTCCGCCCAGGACTATAAACCCCACGATTATATTCCTTATGTGGGGTACCTGAATTCGGACTATAAAAATATCTATGTTGCCACGGGCTATCGCAAATGGGGCCTTACCAACTCCACTGCCGCAGCCATGCTCATTTCACAGCTTATTCTGGAGGGCGCCTCCGAGTACGAAGAGCTGTATTCGCGCTCGCGGGTAAAAGACATTGTATCCTTCAATAATTTTCTTTCTTGCAGCTTCAATTGCTTCCTCGGTACCCTCTGCAACATTTTTTGATAGAGGGGAGATATCCACGAAGCCTTCTGCCAGGCCGCCAAAATAATTCTCTCCGGTCCAGGTTCCATCCATTGCTTCCTTCGTTGCCTTTGTATAGTATACACCCCAATTCCAGATCGGAGCGGTTAAGTGTGACTCCGGCGCATCCTTTGTCATATCGGAGTTATAACCAACTCCCCATGCACCTCTCTTCTGTGCGGCAAGCTGAGGTGCCGCGGTATCCGCATGCTGTGCGATCACATCACAGCCCATATCCAGCAGTGCTTCTGCTGCTTGTCCCTCCAGCGTAGGATCAAACCAGGTATTGGTTACCTTTACATATACCTTTGCATCCGGATTAACGGACTCAACCCCCATTGCAAATGCATTAATACCACCGGTTACCTCAGAGTTGTCAATACCCATAGCTGCTACAAAACCGATTTTATTCGACTGGGTTTTTAAGCCTGCGGCAATACCGGTCAGATAGCGTGCCTGATAGATACGGCCGAAGTAGTTATTAAAGTTAGAGCCATTGCTCTTATAACCGGAAGCATGGGAGAAATAAATGTCCGGATATTCTGCTGCCAATTGTTCCATGGTGTCCATGTAACCCCAGCTGGTACCAAAGATGATCTTTGCACCTTCCTCGATACACTCCTCCATTGCCGTGCGAATTGCTACCGCATCGGTATCGGATACATTGTTCTTACGGATAATCTGGTCATCGGAAAGGCCAAGCTCTTCCTGCATAGCCACAATTCCCTGATCATGAGCGAAAGAATAGCCGGCACCGTCTGCAGGATCGCCGATATGGATAACGCCTACCTTAAAATCAGAGTTATCTGCTTTCTCTTCCTTATCCGCATCCGTTTTCTCTTCTTTATCTGCGGTTTCTTCCTCATTTACATTTGTATTTCCCGGATTTTCTGTTTCCTTGGTTTCTCCTGCGTTCTTTGTACCACAAGCGGTCAAAGACACCACCATCGTAGCAACAAAAATACCTGTTAATAATTTCTTGAACATAAGTAATCCTCCCTTTTTCCTTGCGTAGATCTCCATCCACTGTTGCTTAGTTTAATTCATATATAATAAAATTAATACTTACCGAAAATGAACACCGGTTTCCTCATCCATAGAATCAATGATGGCTAAGGATTCCACCCTTACACCGCTGTTTCGTACGAGCTCCCCGCCCGCCTGAAAACCTTTTTCAATAACAATACCCGCACCCACCAGGGTTGCACCTGCGTCCCTGACTAGTTTCGACAAGCCCAGCAGTGCACTGCCATTTGCCAGGAAATCATCAATAATCAACACCTTATCCCCGGGTCTTAGATATTCTTTCGAAACGATAATGTCATACACTCTGCCATGGGTAAAAGATTCGACCCGGCTGGTATAGACATCTCCTGCAATATTTTTTGTCTGATTCTTCTTTGCAAAAACAACCGGAACATGAAAACTCTGTGCCGTAATACAGGCGATTCCGATGCCGGAGGCTTCAATCGTAAGAATTTTTGTGATTTCACTATCGGCAAATCGTCTCTTGAACTCTTTCCCGATTTCTCCGAATAATTCAATATCCATCTGATGGTTTAAGAAGCTGTCTACCTTTAATACATTTCCGGCTCTGACTTTTCCATCCTTAAGAATTCTGTCTTTCAAAAGTTCCATTCTTTTCCTCATTTCCGCGCAGCTTTGCGCATCATGTATATATAAATTACTGAAAACTTTGCAGTTCATCCGGCAACGGCTGTCGCTTTCACTGCAAAGCTGCATTTCATAAGGTTATCACGATCATTCGTTTTATGTCAACTATCTTATCGGATAATGTCGCTTTTTTCAATTTAATTAAACTAATGAATGTTATAATTAGAATTAATAAACGTCATAAACGTCAAATCTCCCCATAGCTTGCCCTATTTTGTTATATTTTGATACTGCTAAAAATATATTACTAATGTAACAACTTAGGAGAGGTACGACAAATGTATGCACCGATCAATCCGATAACTAACCCTACGGATGAAGAAAGACATAGCATATTAAGAAGAGCACTGGAAAATGCAGGACGCCCGGAGGATTACGAATATATATTAAAGTACTTAAGCCCACCGCCGGAGATTACAGGCATAGCATCCACAGGAGAAATGAGGGGAGTGAAAATCGGCGTTCTCGGCGGCGGCGTTGCCGGTATGTCGGCTGCTTTTGAACTGCGCAAATTAGGCGCTGACATAACTATATTGGAAGCTTCGAAGGACAGGATAGGAGGAAGAATCTACACCTATTATTTCGATGAGGACGGAAAGCTCTACGCAGAATTCGGCGCAATGCGAATTCCGGTATCCCACGAAACTTCCTGGCATTACATTAATCTATTCCATTTAGATACCGAAACAAAGACGACGCCATACCGCAATAATTTTCTCTATGCGCATAATACAAGATTAAGAACAACCGATTCCGTAGAGCAGTACCTTTATCCAAAATATGAGCTGACGCCGCAGGAGAAAGCAACCCCATGGAATGAAATCATGGATTTTGCTTTTGGATATCAGATTCGAAAGCTTCCTCCGGAAGTTCGTGCCGAGATGCTGCAGATTCTGCCTGAATATTCTCCGGAATACCAGCCATTACTAAACTTAAGTATACGGCAATACTTAGAATCCATCGGCCTAAGCCAGGGTGCCATAAGTCTTATTACAGCAACAACTCCCATGACCGGTGCAATATTAGACATTAGCTACAGCGAAGCCCTGGGCGAAGATTATACCATTGATTTTATAAACACTTACGGTATACAAGGTGGTTTTGTTAAGCTCCCGCTCGCCTTTTATCAGTCTTTTCAAAACGCCTATCCGGCACAATACAGTGCGATTCCCCCCTCCTTGATCGGAACGGTTGCCTACCAGCCGGGCAGTTATGTAACCGGAATCTACCAATCTGCCTATCGGGATAAGGTTGTTATACGATACCGGTATCAGGGCGAGCCCAAAGATTCCGCCGAAGTATTTGACTATGTTGTCTGTACGCTGCCCTTCTCTGCCTTGCGGGAAGTGGAAATAAAGCCTTTCTTTCGCAATCAGAAGATGCAGGCAATCTATGAGTTCAATTACGTTGACGCACAAAAAACCGCTTTTTTATGTAACCGGCGGTTTTGGGAAAGGGACGCTCCTTATGGAAATATTCTGGGCGGTATCTCCTTCACGGATCTGCCCATTCAATCGATTATTTATCCGAATGATCATAATTACTGTCCTGAAGATACCTGTTCATCGGAAGAGCCCGGCGTTCTGATATCCTCTTATAATATAAATCAGCAAGCCGTACGGTTAGGGAATCAGGAAGAGCAAAGACGTTACCAGGTGATCCGGGAAAATGTAGAAGAAGTACATGGTTTACCGAGAGGTTTCCTAAATTCCATTGTGGATTCCAGTAAGACCGTAGATTGGTACCATGAACCTAATTTCAGAGGAGGTCTCGCATCTGCCTTGCCCGGCCAGAAAACTAGCTTAAGCTACGATATGATACAGCCGGAATACAATAACCGTGTTTTCTTTGCCGGAGAACATATCTCGGCAAAACATGCATGGATACAGGGATCCTTATCCACCGGCAAAGCTGCCGCTAATCACATAGCATCCTCCTACCGAAATATCACGTGATGCAAATGAATACCCGGCATACCTTTTTGGTATATCCAAAACCAACGAAGCATGCTCCGATAACTAAATATTGATAGGAGTGTCAAAGGCCAAAATCTTAAAATGACTTATGACACTCCTATCCTGATTTTATTTTCCAATATCCACCCAATGCTCGTAAGCTTCGTACAATTCTATGATTGCATTTGATTTGTCCTGCATCTGAATTGCCCCGCGAAGCCGTGCAATACATGTGGTAAAATCCTCTATCTCATTCTTTTCTGCGCTGAATTGCATCCGATGCGCTACTTTCTTCCACGCTTTGGATAAGGAATCTGTATTTCGATCCGCTTCCTCCCATTGCCCCTCTTTCACATTATCAATCACCTTTTCAATCGATTCTTTAATATCGTCATCTTTGGTTATGGGGCCCTTGAGAAAACTATTGCTCAGCATCACTAATACAAAAAGAGCAAGCGCAAAGATAGGAATTGCTCTGACTAAAAATGTTCTCATAGCTGCATCCTCCTTAATACGGTCCTTTAAAATCGCCTACATCAAGCGGTTTTTGAATATGATCGTCGTATTTGTCTATATAGAGAGAACCTCCCTTATTCAAGGTAGCAAGAAACACTTCCGAAACGCTGCTAATTCCTTTCTTTTTCAATTGATCCATAAGCCATGCCTTATCCTTTTTAAGCTGCCTGAGATTCTCTTCGATCAATATTCCGTCATAGATAATCTCACTGCTTATTCCGGAAGCAGGCTTTTGAATATTTAAATCTTTCGCCTTAACATTTTCATACTCCGGCTTTTTTAATACCGATAACTGGCCGTTTGGTTCAATAATTGCAAAATCCACTTCCGATATATCGAAGATATCCTTGCTCCTAAGCAGTACCAAAACATCAGAGACCCGGAATTCCATCTTTTTCAATGCATTTTCCATGATCTTGCCATTCATAATAACGATGGTAGGCTCACCCTCCAAGCACTTTGCCACATATCTCGATTTCATACACATATATTCCATTAATAGTCCTAAGGCTGCCCAAGTGATCAACCCCACCCAATGCGACCATGCCCTGCTGGTCAGGTCTGTCGTCAAAGTGGCCGCAATCGACCCAATTGTTATTCCCAGAACATAATCAAAAAAGGTCAATTGACTGATCTGTTCTTTTCCTAATATCCTGGCAAAGATAAGCAACGAAAAAAAAGCGATAATCGCACGTACAAAAACAACTAATCCTTCATGCATTTAAACTCCTCCTACAAAATGGAACAGCAGTAAGTTTTCTCTGCCGACTGCTTAATATCTATTATCCGGTATTTTATAAGAATTATTCCATATGATTTCGTCAAATGATATCATGGTATACGTGGCGGGTGTGAACAGTAACTTCGCATGGACCATAAAACTTCAATAAAATAATAAAATTTGATTTGTACCCACTTAAACTGGTATAATTATCATATCATCCATAAGGAACTCATAATTTGGTGGGGAACCATCGAAAAGATATGAGACAAAATTAATATTCATTTTATGATCCGGAAGCAGACGGAATGATCACTCGCTTCTGATCTCAAATGAAAATGAAAGTAAGGCGGTAAATTATATGAATAAGAACATTGTTATCATCGGCGGAGGAATTGCCGCGGTAAACGCGATCAAAGCCATCCGGGAACTTGACCAAACCTCTGACATCCATTTAATACAAAATGAGAATTACTATCCCTACTATCGTATTCGATTGACCAAGAGTCTTTTTGAGCCTATTACCATCGATAAATTGATGATTCAAAAGCAGGATTGGTATGAACAGAATAAGGTCCATCTATACCTCGGCAGAGAAGCCGTTGCAATTGATACTGAAAAAAATAAGGTGTCCCTGGATAATGGAATAGAACTGGAATATGATCAATTGCTGCTGGCAAACGGTGCCAGCAATGCAATTCCTAAGATCGAAGGAATTGAAAAAAGTAATGTGCATAGCATACGAAAGCTCTCCGATATTGCAACGATAAGAGCACATGTAGCGGATAAACATGTCATTCTATGCATCGGCGGAGGTATCCAGAATTTGGAGGCCGCATGGGCTATGTGCTCGCAGGGAAAGAAAGTTACCATTGCAGAATTTCAAGACCGGTTAATGCCAAGACAATTGGATGCAAAAGCTTCCGAAATCCTTCAGAATGCAGTTAAGAGTAATCATGTACAGATCCTGTTAAATACGGCGATCACGAAGATTACGGGAACAAAAGAAGCAAACGGAGCGGTAACAAAGAACGGCCGTCTGATCGAATGCGATATGGTTATCTATTCGGTAGGGATACGGTCCAATACTGCTCTATATGAGAATACTCCTTTAGAGATCAATCGGGGGGTCGTGGTAGACCATCACATGAAGACCAAGCTGGATAATGTCTATGCTGCCGGAGATATTGCCGAGATAGATGGCAGAGTCGGCGGTCTGTGGAGCATTGCCATGGAGCAGGGAAAAATCGCAGGATATAGTATCGCAGGAAAGGAAGCTTCCTATTCCGGCACCGTACCGGTTACCAATATGAATGCTTTTCATCTATCCATTTTCTCCATAGGAGATATCGATGAAAATAGTTCAGACCATACCCTGGTGGAGGAATCGCCGGATGATTCGACTTACCAGAGAATCTTTATTAAGAATAACCGTATCGTCGGAGCCATCATCATCGGCGATCCCGGAAATAATATGTTAATAAAGAAGTTTGTTGAAAATAAGCTTCCCCTGCCGGACATCGATTTTACGAAAACTACGGTAGAAGATCTGATCCAGCAGATAAAAAGTAAATAATCAATAATAATCAAAATTATATTGATCTTGGGGAAACCGTAAGAAGCGTTAACAAAAGAGGATGCAAAGACAGCTGTTCATTCTTTCATAGAATTTGCTATCTTTACATCCTCTCTTTATTTTATCTTCTTTCTTACTTTTTCCCATATATTTATCTGAAAATAGTCATAAGCTCTGTCGCAGATATATAGCACAATCTGGCCTGCCGCCAGAAAAAATATCCTGAGTGCATTACTTATCGTACCCCGATAAATAAGTTTTGGAAAAAATAGTAATATGGGAACATACATAAGGTTAAAAGCGATATACTTGATTATCCAGAAGGCAGCCGTTCGGTTCGCTGTCCCCTTTGCCTTCGCAAGCTTCTCCCCAGCAAATTCTCTTGCTATAATATAAAGTCCCATCCCTGCATAGGTAATGCAGTAGAGCTTATTCGGCGCCAGAAAGAAACCCAGCAGAACACTTGCTATGTAAAATCCGATCCCAAGTACTATTCCGGCTTCACGGATCGCAATTCCTACACAGAAAGCTGCCGCTACAAGTAAAAACAAAGTATTAAAGTCAAAGACCCCGCCTAGGATTATTAACAGAACATCCACCGAAAGCAGCAAACCTAAAAATGCCATCTTCTTTGCATTTAACAGCATGGAATCAAATCGCCTCCCATACACTCGCATAGAGTGTCTGCGCACCATAAATTGCAGCAGAGATTTTCCATATCATATCCGGATCCGCCGTTCCTGCTGGTATTTTGGTATCTTTGGCTCCGCCATTGCAGCTGGTTTAGCAAATTGTTGTATTCCGGATTACCGGGCTCCATACTGACCGCCTGCCGGGCATGATTGACTGCCTCAAGATTATTGCCGATCTCTGCATTGGCAATGGCACTGCAGTAATACCATCTTGCGTTACGATTCGGAATACCGGCAAGGACATTCAGCGCTTCTCTGTAACGGCCGTTATTGATAAAATTATAAACCGCCTGCATCTGTACATTTTCCTCACCGGAACCGCCGTAGGAAGCGGACTGTCCATAAGTGTATGAATTTGGATCGCTGTATCCAGCTTCTCTCTGCTTCATAATCTGGTCGTAGGCTTCCTGCACTTCCTTAAACTTTTCCTCCGCCAAATCTGCTAACGGATTATCTACATAGGAATCGGGATGATATTTTCTGCTTAAATCCCGATAAGCTCTCTTTACTTCGTCATTCGTAGCACTTGGAGAAACCCCCAGTACCTGATATGGATCATTTATCATTATTGTATCCCTTTCTTGTACCTTTCTCTGTTTGTATCTTCATATATTTCGACCAAACACCTTCATATAGGATGTTTCTTAATATATCGATATCCAATAAGCAGGGTAACATTTCAAATTCAGCGGTACATTCTGCCAGCATAGCCGTAAGCATTGCCTTGCAGTTTTCTTCAAAACCGTCCACGTCCTTCTTCCTGATTAACGGATTATAGCTATTATTCTTCTGATCCTTCTCAAGATCATCGTAGGCATCCATGATATAGATAAATTTGCCCAGATAGAATCCGATCTTTCTTAACTGCTCTCCCCACCGGTCCTGCTTGTAATCAAACAGTTCCGCCATCAATTCTCCAAAGCAGCGGGATACGATATCAATATTTTGCTCGTTGTTTCTTTCACAGATGCTTAACTCTTTTAGACCCCGTTTTATTGCATCACATTGCCTCGGATATTGTTTGCAGATTTTCTTATAATACCTCTCCAACAGCTTAGCACCGGCAAGACCTGCCGCCCTTTTTTCATCTTGCCAATCATCCAGCAAATGATGATAGGTCAGAACAATATTCATATCTGCCACGTAATCTGTAAATTCATTCTGAAGTGTACCATGCTTCTGCAAAGGATGTACCATGCACCGATGCTTCCCGATCTTACTATCGCTTTCATAGAGAGAAGTCAGAAGAATGATCAGAAAGGTCATATCATAGGACAGGGTCACCTGGCCGATCAGGCGATATCTCTCCCTTAGCGTTTTGCATAAGCCGCAGTAATAAGCTTTATATTTATAATAATCCTTCATTTTCAATTCAGGCTTATAGATATTTACGTAACCAAACATACTTCTCCTTATTCCTATCAAAATCCAAAGATGGTGTATGACATTCCTATCAGCTTTTACAAGTATAACACAGTTTATTTCCGATTAAAATATTATAGCTAAATTTTAGATTTTCCTTATCAACTTTTAATGATTGAATGCGAATACACCAATATTTTATTTCGTCACAATAGCGGGATTCTTGGACAAGATATCCTCGGTGACTTCCCAGAGACTGGGAAGGAAACGTATGACTTCTTCCACGCGACGGGTAAAATCCTCTGTAGAATCAAAACCAAGGTCTGACATAAGATTTCTAAAAGATGGAGCATATACTTGCTGCAATTCCAGCGGGGCATCTGCCTCCAAAATTTTATGACATCGGGAAAAGGTTGCTACCATCCAGAAGATTGCCTCACGATGGTAACCGGATTGGATAAGTTCACGGCTTCCTTCTATTACGATCGGTCGTGCTATGGTAGTGATATCTGTACTAAAAAAGAACGGCGTTTTTGCTACTATCACAGCCGCATCAAAAGTTTTAGCAAGTTCGTCCAGGTGTTCTTCTACACGCTGAGATGTCAGATGAGCGCAGCCAAGCAATGCAAGCAGTTTTTCGTAAAAGTCTGCATGCCCGTATTCTAAGAGCACTTCACGTACAGCAACGTAGCGTCGGCGTACAGTAGGGTTACGAAGTGCAGCCAAAAGGAGGACATGCGTGGTAATTCCCGTCGGGAACAGCCAGGTTGTCACGAGTTCATGGTATGGCACAGAGGTATTGTATCTTTTCAGTGAATTCTCGATGCTATTTCGAACATGCTCACATCGGCGGCGAACCCATTTTTTCTCTGCGAAGTGCTGTGACACCTCGGATTGAATTTTGTGTATACAGCCTGTCGGGTCAGTAATAATGGTATCGCTTCGCAAGCTATTTGCCAAGTGATGAGATACCAAAACGTTCTCCACAGAAGATATCTGGTTCCATGATAGAAAAGTGACCTCCAGCATGACGCCGTTGTAAACGAACTTACCAAGCTTAAGCGGCGCTTCGTCTGCTAAAACGACGACCATGATATCAATATCAGAGAACCTCGGTAACTCATCCTCCTCCTGCATCTCTGCTATAGACCCGGCGAAATACGCTCCCAGAAATCCCTCCACTTTATTCCCACGCTGTATAACCCATTCCTTCGCTATATTTTTCGAAATGCCAACCTTCATAAATATCATCCTCCATTTTTCAATTTCAAGCAGTTATAATTATGCTGTGAGTCTAATTTTACATCTATTCCATAACCATTTTACAAAATATTCAAGAAAAGTATAGTCTTAAAATGTTTGTCAATCTCTGGTATAATTAATTTATTACAATACAAACTATTCAGGGGCGAACGAAGATTAAGTTAAGAAAAAAGTAAAAGAATGAATAGCATCATCTTTATACATAGTTCCCTATAAGTTTTTTAAACGTTATAAATCCAGCTAAACAGTAGCTATTATAAGAGAAAAAAGAAGCTGACAGTTTAATGTTCCTGCCAGCTTCAATTATCTGGTAACTACTTCTTTTTGCCAAATATCTTAATAATTCCAAGTAGGATTAAAATTGTGATTATAATTAAAATAACGAGCACTGTATGATACATAGATTAACACACCCCATCCTTCTTTATAGAAAATATGTACTGTAAGAAACATATACGTACCCCGGAGTTCTATCATCACCTCCCCAATTTTGACATTTGGCCATCAGCGGTTTTGATAATAAATATACGTTCCTTTCTAAACTATTATATGCTAGTACTTATCTCTGCATATCCCAAATGTAGAACTATGTAAACGCAGTTTGGAAATGTTAAGATAAGTTTTCATACAATTTACCTATCCCTTTCAACAGCATCTAATAATCTCCTCCAGCATGCTTGTAGAAAATGATCTCTTGGAGTATTTCGACAATCGGAACCGGTATAACTTCTTATACTGGATTTGTTATGATATACTGACTAGCAACATAACCAGATTGACCTGTACTAATTACAATTACGGGGTTCCAGTACATGCCATCTTTATATTCCTTAACGTCACCAACTTTAACCTTCGGTCTGTTGTGCTTACTCTTGCGTATCCAATTTTTTTATTCATTATCTTGTCCTCAACTTTAAATTTATTTTTTAGTTTAAGGACTTAAAGCAGTATCCTACGGTTATAATAATCTCGAATTTAATTTGAAAGGAAGTGATGTTATGAACCAAACTACAAAACTACCCAATAGATTAGCTGATGAAAAGTCTCCTTATTTATTACAACATGCTTATAATCCAGTTAAATGGTATCCATGGTGTGAAGAAGCTTTTACAAAGGCGAAAACCGAAAACAAACCGATTTTCTTATCTATTGGGTATAGCTGAACTGGTTCATCAAAAACACATGTCATTGGTGGCAATCAAGTTACTGCACCCAATGAGAAAATCATTGATTTTACTGGGTTTGTACATAACAAAAGCCGACAAATTGCTTGTCGACTTTTGAAAAAGTTATACTGAGTACATTGTGTAAAAAATGCTTATTTTCTATCTGCCGCTCTCCATTCTTCTATAAAATTGCGGATTGTCTGTTGACGTTGATTTCGTGGTTCGTTTACGGCTTTTTTCGCAACGGCGTATAAATCGTTACTCAAAGTCCACTTTTCGCGCGATTGCTTGTCATCTTCTGCAAAAAAAACAAATGCTATGGCTCCCATCGTAAAAACATTGCTAATTTCGTCAACTATTGCGCCACTTCTGGATTCCTCCGGCGACATGAGGGAGGGGTCACCCCATATTCCGCTAAACCCATTCATGTAGCATTGCTTTGCGTAAAAATCTATATCGCAAATAGCAAAGTTCCTGCTGTCAAAGTTATACAGCGTAGCTTGGTCGTTAAAATCAATTGCAACATACCCACATTCAGCAACATGAGCATGAAATTCTAATATACCCTCGTATACGCGCTGTTTTTCTCTGACTGGGAGTTCCATAAACTTTTTGCACATTTCACGTTGAGGATATCCGCAACTTACACCATCAAACCAATCAAAAATAGTAATAAATCCGCCGCCGACTTCTTCTGCATCTATTTGATTAATTAACAACGGATGCTTCAAATCTTTGTATTTTGGTACAGAAAATTTCAGTCTCGTTATTGTATCTTCGATATTTTGCAGGTTATCATTTATAGTTTTAGCACCAGCAAATTTAAGGAAATAACGCTTCCCTGCTTTTTCTACTCCGAAACATATAGCCCCTGAACTTGACTTATCAAATACTTTGAATACTTTTCCGTATTTGCTTAAAAAAGAGAAGTCATACGTTTCTTTCATGTTAAATGAAACTCCGTCGATTGTCTGAACAACCATATTAATCCTCCTTAAACTCGGAGGGTTTATATTATAGTCACCCTCCGTGCATTTTTGTTGATGATTGCATTTTTCATAAAACATCACTCCAATCATTAAATAAATATCTATCTTAACACAATTAGCATTGTGGAGTCTTTAACCTCTACAAATATAAACTTTCTACACAAATTATATCACAAAACAAAAGGCAATCAACGCATTATCTTACATTAAAAGGTTACAATAAACATTGAAACTATTTTAACCCGAAAGGAGTTGATGCCCATGACTAACTCGACAAGAGTGCCCAATCGCTTAGCAAATGAAAAATCCCCTTATCTTCTGCAACACGCCAACAATCCAGTTAACTGGTTTCCGTGGTGTGAAGAAGCCTTTGATAAGGCTAAAAAAGAAGATAAGCCCATATTTCTAAGCATTGGGTACTCCTGACGTGGGTGCAGTATGACCACCTGTCACTGGTGCCATGTTATGGCGCACGAATGCTTTGAAGATGAGGAAGTTGCCGACCTTTTGAACCAGTCATTCATATCAATAAAAGTTGATAAGGAGGAACGCCCGGATATTGATTCCGTATACATGACCGTATGCCAGGTTATTACCGGTCAGGGCGGCTGGCCGCTGACAATTCTTATGACACCGGATCAGAAGCCATTCTATGCTGCTACCTATATTCCGAAATATTCCCGTTATGGGATCGTGGGTCTTATCGACCTTCTCTCCCAGGTCGATCTGCAATGGCATACGAATTCGGACGATATGGTTCAAGCCGGGGAGCAGCTGACCGCAATGATGAAGCGGAAATTTGAAAACCGATCCGATACCGGAGCTGTCTCTAAGGATCTAATTGCTCTTGCCGTAACCCAGTTCCAGCAAAGTTTTGACCATGATTTTGGCGGCTTTGGAAATGAGCCAAAGTTTCCATCTCCCCATAATCTGATGTTTCTCCTCCGCTATGCCTGTGCAGAGCAGGATGAGCCGTCTTTGTTCATGGTAGAGAATACACTTAAGCATATGTACCGCGGTGGTATTTTTGATCATATCGGCTACGGTTTTTCCAGATACTCTACCGATGCGAAATGGCTGGTTCCTCATTTTGAGAAAATGCTTTACGACAATGCTCTGCTTACGGTTACCTATTTGGAAGCTTTCCAATATACGAAGAACCCATTTTACCGGATGGCTGCCGAGCAGATCTTAAAGTATATCCGCAGGGAGATGACTTCCCCCGAAGGCGGCTTCTACTCCGCTCAGGATGCAGACAGCAGCGGCGTGGAGGGCAAATACTATGTTTTTACTCCGGAGGAAATCAACAAGGTATTAGATAAGAAGGATAGTTCCTTCTTCTGCGATTATTTTAATATTACAAAGGAAGGTAATTTTGAGGGTTCTTCTATTCCTAATCTGATTAAAGCCCCGGAATTAAAATCCGATAATGAAAGAGTGATCCATCTCTGCGAAAAGATCTATCAATTCCGGCAGGATCGCAATCATTTGCATAAGGATGATAAAATACTCACCTCCTGGAATGCATTCATGATTATGGCATATGCCAAAGCGGCACGAATTTTGCAGGAGGAAGAATATCTAGATATCGCACGGCATGCCGTCGAATTTATCAATACCAAACTGATGTATCGTAACGGGTGCCCCTATGTGCGTTACCGCGACGGCAGTGCAGATTATCCGGGACTTCTGGATGATTTTGCATTTTACTGCATGGCACTGTTAGAAATGTATGATTCTACCTTTGAACTGGATTATCTGAAGCAGGCAATCGATCTGGCAGACAAAATGATAGAAAAGTTCTGGGATGATAAAAACGGAGGTTTCTTCCTGAATTCCGAGGATTCCGAACCGCTCATTTACCGTCCGAAAGAGGTTTATGACGGAGCAATTCCCTCCGGCAACTCCGTGGCAGGGTACGTGCTTGAAAGGCTGTCCCACCTTACCGCAAATCCCCATTTTACCGAATATTCGGATCGGCAGTTACGCTTTTTAGCCGGACAGGCAAAGGATTACCCTTCCGGTCACAGCTTCTCCCTAATCGCATTTTTCAGTGTTCTTTACCCCGCTAAGGAAATTGTCTGTGTTGCAACAGGGGATACGGGGAAAAAGGAAGACCGTCCGGATTCGAATGTAAAAACCAACGTTTCCGAGCTGACAAACTATCTTGCCGAACACTTCGAGCCAAATACTGTGATTCTGGTGAAAACAGAGAAGAATGCCGAAGAGCTGCAGAACATTGCAGCTTATACGAAGGACTACCATAGGATTAACGATCAGACAACCTACTATCTATGTGAAAATCATAGCTGTCATGCTCCGGTGAATGAATTGAAAACCTCGGGAAAGCTTTAGCTGCTCTTTTGAAAACCGTCTGCCTGCCGGGAATCAATAAACGCATAAATGAGCTTCGTCAATCTACACCTTCCGCGTGCAACGAATTCAATTTATGCGTTTATTGTTATCTATAGATGATTCGAGTGTCAAAGCATTCCTAACAAATCGTCTTCACAAATTGTGCAAATTGATGAAGTTCGTTTTATATCTCGGCTTTGACATTTGAATCATGGATTAAATTTCTTCCGATAATTCATTTATCAATCGGATTCCTTTAGATATTTCTTCAAGGTCGCTCTAACAGCTCCCTTTCCGGCGATCAGTTCTTCAAACATATCTTCGATCTTTTCGCCAAGACCTACCCGATACAAATCAACAGCGAATATCTTATCATTGGATAGAATCGGCTTTAAGGTATCCTTACGCAGCTTGTCTCCAAGCTGAATATCCTTTACATAGCCCTGCAGCTCGGCAAGCATCGGATCGGGACTCGGGATAAATTCATTACCTTCATCATCGATTCCCATCAGATATCTGCACCAGCCTGCGATTGCAAGAGGGATAAAGGTAAGATCGGTTACCTTTAAATTGTCACTCTTTACATAGGCTTTTATGGTTTCGCCAAAGCGAATCGGAATCTTCTGCGACGTGTCGGTTGCAATCCTCTGTGGAGCATCCGGCATGAACGGATTCGGAAGGCGGCGTTGTATCACGGCATCAATGAAATCCTGCGGATCCAAGACTCCCGGATTAATAACCACCGGCATTCCTTCCACGTAACCAATTTTATTCACTAATTTGCTCAGCTCCGGATCACGCATCTCTTCCCAGATTGTATGATAGGAGAGCAGGCATCCATAGACTGCAAGTGCGGTATGAAGCGGATTTAGGCAGGTACATACCTTCATTTTCTCTACCTTATCTACGGTTTCCCTATCCGTAAACAGGAAGCCGGCCTTCTCCAGCGGAGGTCTTCCATTCGGAAATGTATCTTCGATCACCAGATATTCCGTTTCTTCTGCATTTACAAAAGGTGCGGTATAGGTGTTTTTACTTGTTATGATAAGATCGGTATCTTCAAAGCCGTCCTTCTCTAACATTTGCTTTACTTTATCATCCGGTCTTGGTGTAATCTTATCAATCATGGACCATGGAAAGGTTACCCTGGCCGAATCATTGATATATCTTAGAAATCCTTCCTCCGCAAAACCATGATTTACCCAATTCTTTGCATAAGTTTCTACTGCTGCAAACAGCTTGTCCCCGTTGTGAGAGCAGTTATCCATACTGACCATAGCGATCGGATAACCCCCGTTTTGGTATCTCTCGAATAGTAAAGCGGTCACTTTTCCCATGATATTCCCCGGCTGCTTCGGACCTTCCCTAAAATCATTGCTTACGGCGTCCAGATAATCTCCTTGTGAGTTAACCAGACTATAGCCTTTCTCCGTAATCGTAAAGCTTGCCATCTGCAGGGATGGGTTTTTGAAGATTTCCTTTAAGCGTTCCCAGTCCTTTGCATTCGTACTATCCGCTACCAGGGATTCCGTAACGCTTCCGATCACTCTTTTCTCAATCGTTCCATTTGATTTTAATACAACAAGAAGGCTTAAATTATCAAAAGGCTGATATGCTTTTTCAATAATCTCATAATCAAAACCTTCCGCAACAATAACACCTTTATCATAGGCCTTGCTGTTTAATATCTTCTGTAAGCCTGCTGCCGGAAAACCACGGAAGATATTACCGGCGCCAAAATGAATCCAAGTTGGATTTTCTTTTGTATTTCTGCCGATCT